>Ga0214919_10004087_pt1 | contig 21480 bp, 19 predicted proteins | sample LL1503_MetaG_FD_177994 | JGI IMG/M metagenome (GOLD analysis project Ga0214919, IMG submission 177994) | Freshwater microbial communities from Lake Lanier, Atlanta, Georgia, United States - LL-1503 | ecosystem: Environmental > Aquatic > Freshwater > Lake | place: USA: Georgia | collected... | reverse complement strand
CAAACTTCTCAAAACGGTTAACACGGACCTTCAAGCCTTGGAAGTTCAGTGGCTGGCTTGGTCTGAGGATCTGGAAAGACTTCATCAGGAGGCTTAATTCTGAAGGCCTGATCGCTACAGGCTTGATGGCGAAACTGAATGACAGGGCCACAAGTCCGCGGCAAGAAAAAACCCCACAGAGCAAGCTTTGCGGGGGTTTTAAGAGAGGTTTGAGTATTTGGTGGGTCGGGCGAGATTCGAACTCGCGACCAACGGATTAAAAGTCCGCTGCTCTACCGACTGAGCTACCGACCCATCTACTCAAGCCTTAAATTATAGCTTCATATTTTGGGGTTTGCCAAGCCTGTCGCAAGAAAATTTACGACCAAAGAAGCAGCGACCAAGCCAAAGGTCGCAGTCACGGTGACAGCCGATCCATAGCCATGGCAGTTGAGTGTGCCATCGCCCTCCACTTCGCAGGAAGCATCTGGAGGCGCAACATTCTCACGACTGAACACGCAACGCACACCTATTTTTTTGCCCTCTTTGGCAGCGCCCTTTTCTTTTCTCAGTCGATAACGCAATTGGGACAACAAGGGATCGTGAGTGACCTGCGACAGATCAGCTTGCTCAACACGATGGGCTTCACGCTTTCCGCCAGCAGCACCCAGCGTGACCATGAAAACTTTTTGGCGAATGGCCCAATCGGCCATGGCCAATTTGGCTTTAACTTGATCACATGCATCTACGACGGCCGATAAAGGCATCAAGCTTGAAGAAGATGACTGCATGTTGGCAACGAGTTCTAACCAGTTTTCTGGTGAAACAAAGTCATCGACAACATGCACACGGCATTCTGAATTGATCTGCGCAATTCTTTCTTTCATGGCCACTACTTTGGCTTGCCCCAGGGTGCTTTCTAAAGCATGGATTTGGCGATTGATGTTGGATTCAGCAATGTGGTCCATGTCAACCAAGGTCAACTCTCCAACGCCACTTCTGGCCAATGCTTCAGCGATCCAGGAACCCACCCCACCAATGCCCACAATCAACACATGTGATCGTGCAATTTGATCGGCACCCGTTAAACCGTAAAGTCTGGCCATGCCACCAAACCTTCGACTGGAGATGTTTGTTTGCGTCACGAAGATCGTTTTAAATACGCCAACGCTGCATCAAGCTTGGCGTAAATCGAATTGCAAGGCCGCATAGGCACCTGCAACGATGGCCAAGCTTGCAATCAAACTGCTTAGGCTGAGGGTTGAAAGGCCGCTTAAGCCCTGTCCAATGGAACAACCCATGGCAAGCACAGCGCCCATTCCCATCAAGCTGGCACCTAGCAGATGGCGGCGCATGTCGGCTGCGTTGGTAAAGCCCTCTAGCTTCAGGGTCCCTTGAAACCAAGCACTGATGAACGAGCCGGCACACACACCCAACACGCTGATCAAACCCATGGTCAAGCGCTTGGTGCCATCGCTGAAGTACATCAAAGCGTCTAAAGTTAATGCCACCGGACCCGTAAAACTAAGGGCTTCCATTTTGCGGCTCGAAGTGGCGAGGAAAAATTCCTCGAGGGTTTCTGGGTGTTCCATGCCGTGGCCTAAAACGCCAGAAATCCACCAGACCCCACAAATGACAAGGCCCACCAAAACACCCGTCAACACATTGTGCAGCGTGATGAAATTTTGATCTTTCAAAATCCACACCAGCAAGAGCACAGAAACTGTGCAAGCCGCGACCAGCATGCCAACATGCAGCGGAACATTCAAATAATGGCTGAGCCACTCACCGGCGAACAGGCCTTGCGGAAATTCAATTTTCATGGCATCGACGTATTGAACACGCCCGACGGCCAAGATACCCTTCATGGCAGAAAGCGCAACAATGCCCATGACGAGCAACACCCACAGAGCCTTCAAGTTACCAGCACCTAAACGAACCAGAGTCTTAGACCCGCAGCCTGAAGCCAAAACCATGCCCCAGCCGAACAACAAGCCACCCAGCAGGGATGAAAGCCAGAAGAGATCCTTGGTGGCATAAATCGATTGAAGGGGGTTGATGAGGCCGGCATAAGCCATGCAGCCAAATCCGAAAATGGCAACTGCCAAGGCAAGAGCCCACTGACGCATGCGGTCAAAACTTCCCATCACGACCACATCGCTGACTGCGCCCATGGTACAAAAATGAGAGCGGTGAAAAAGAGCACCCAAGAAAAGTGAAACCACCGCCGTTGAACTCAAGACCAACCAATTCAAATGGGCGAGTTGAGACTCATTCATACCGAATTATTTCAATCGACTGAGTCGGTCTTTGGCCGTTTGTGCGGCATCGCTGTTGGGATGCGATTTGATCAAATCTTCCATGGCTTTTCTGGCGGCCTTCAAGTCCTTGAGCTCGACCCAACAATTCGAAATCGCCAACATGGCCTCTGGCGCTCGGGTATGAAGAGGTGCAATGCTTAAGAGCTTTCGAAAATTGATCATCGACTCTTTGTAGTCTTTGGTGGCGTATTGCGCATTGCCCAACCAAAACAAGGCAGACGATGCATAACCGCTGCCGGGATAACTTAGCAAGAAGCCCAATAAGCTACTTTGCGCTGCAGCAAAATCGCCAGTTCGAAAGACAGCCAGTGCGTTGTCAAATTGCTTCTTCTCGGCAGGGTCAGCCTGAAATTCCAGACCATCAAGAACAATTTTGACAGGTTCAAACTTAGTCAACCTTGCGTCCACACTTTGCAGAATGTCCTTTTGTTTCAGCTGAATTTCTGACAACTCACGCAGCAAATTTTCCAAAGTGCCGCGAAGCCTGGCTTGCTCAGATTTCAAACTTTCAATTTGATTTTGCAACTCAAGCAAACTGCCCCTTACGTTGGTGTTCTCAGTGGCTTGAGACTTCACATTTTCAGCAGCTTGGGCATTGATGGTTTGCTGCATTGTTTCAACTCGCTGCCGCAAATCCAAAATGGCACGCCGGGCTTCATCATCTCCAAACAAGGCCGCATTGGCCAGCAAACTAAAGCCAGACAAGCAGCATGCCAAGCCCCATTGAAGGAAGGATAAATAAGCCCGATTTCGCATAAGACAGATTCAATCAGTATTTGATTTCAACACGGCGATTTTTGGCATACGCCGCGTCATCGGAACCGGAATCCGCGGGCTTTTCTTTGCCGAAACTCACTGCTTCAAGTTGCGCATCGCTGACGCCCAACAAAGTCAATGCGCGGCGAACCGTTTCAGCACGTTTTTGACCCAAGGCCAAGTTGTATTCACGCCCGCCACGCTCGTCGGTATGACCTTCAAGTTGAACTTTAAACTGCTTGTTGGATTGCAGATGAGCCGCATTGCGCTCCAAGACAGCACGGGCTTCCGGTTTCAATGTGAAACTGTCGTAGTCAAAATACACCACATTCACACCAGCAGGTGCAACACCTTGTGCCCCCGCTTTGCCGCTCACAACAGCAGCGACACTGCTTTGTGCGCCATCGTTTGGAGGGGCGACGGCCGTAGCAGAAGCGTTTTTGTCTTCAACAGGTACCTCGTTCAATTTGACGCCCGACGAGCAAGCAGCAAGGGCTGCTGTCAATGCCAAAATCCAAAGACTGCGTTTGATCATGAAAAACTCCAATTTACAAAAAGTTAACGGTAAGGACCCCAGGCGGGCTCACGAATATCACCACTTTGGCCAGACAGTTTGGCTTTGATCTTGCCGTCCAATGTGCTTGTCATGAGCGCCTCGCGTCCTTGAAGCACGGTGGCAAAAACAATCAATTTGCTGTTGGGTGCAAAGCTAGGGCGCTCATCGGCTGTGGTTTCAGTGATGGCACTTGTCTGGCTGGTGCTCAAATTCATCACTTGAACTTTGAACTGCCCCCCAACACGTGAAATGTATGTCAGCCACCGCCCATCTGGGCTAAGTGCAGGTGAGATATTGTAACTTCCGCTGAAAGTGACTCTTTCAACCCCCGAACCTGTGGCATTCATTTTGTAGATTTGAGGACTGCCTCCTCGATCAGAGACAAAGTAAATCTTCGAGCCATCTTGCGAAAAGCTAGGCTCAGTGTCGATCCCTGAATTTTGGGTTAAGCGTTTGGCCTCACCGGATGCGACATCAATTTGGTACAACTGAGAGCCGCCATCGCGGCTCAAAGTGGCTAACAATGAACGCCCATCAGGCGACCAAGCCGGGGCACTGTTAGAGCCTTTGAAATTGGCCATGATTTTGCGTTTGCCTGTGGCCAACTCATGCACGTAAATCACTGGCTTGCGAGACTCAAAAGAAACATAGGCCAACTGATTGCCCTTGGGCGACCACGATGGTGAAATGATGGGCTCTGCACTGGTCAGTGCAGACTGCGCATTCTCACCATCAGAGTCAGCAATCCAAAGACTGTATTTGCCGGTGGTTTTGGTGATGTAAGCAATGCGGGTCGCAAAGACGCCTTTCTCACCGGTCAGTTTTTCATAGACCCAGTCAGCCAAACGGTGTGCCGATAAACGCAAGTCTGCCGCGGCCACGGTTTCGCGGTAGTCGCCTCGCTCTTGACCTGATACCACGTCCCACAACTTGGCTCGGACTTCGTAGCGACCATCGGCTAAGCGAGTTGAGCTGCCCGCCACGAGGGCATCGGCACTTTTCTGACGCAACAAAGCAAGATCAGGCCTAGACAACTCGTCCATGCTTAAACCCAAGTTAGGGACCGCCCTGAATTGACCACTTCTTTCCAAATCTGCTGACAAGATGGCCGAGGTCTTTTGCGGGGCAGTTTCTTCGCCCTTGAAACTGGCAATGGCAATGGGAACTTGCGTCAAGCCAACGCCTGAGACATCGACTTTAAACTGGGCCCATGCCGCGCTCGAGGCAAAGACACAGCTGAACAGCAAAGTACTGAAATGCGCTTTGAAAGGCGAAAAATAGGTCAGAAATGAGTTCTTTTTCATAGGAATAGCTGGTCAATACACCGTTAATTTAGCATTGTGACACGCGTTAAAATCATTTCAATGACACAAAACGCCCAAGACAGCATCCCACAGGACTTAAGCTACCTGAGCCGGATGCGCCGTCTTTGGCCATATTTTGGCAAACAGCACGGCGCTTGGGCGCTGGCCATCTTGGCAACACTGGTTGCTGCAGCCACTGAGCCCCTTATTCCCGCCCTCTTCAAACCTTTGCTGGACGAAGGCTTTGCCGAAAACAGACTGCCCCTGTGGATGGTTCCAACTGCCGTGATAGGAATTTTTTTCGTCAGGGGCCTGGCATTTTTTGTGTCGCAATACGCCCTGGCTCGCATTGCCAATGACGGCATGCAAGCCCTGCGTGAAGCTTTGTTTCGCAGATTGATGCAGGCTGACATGTCCATTTTCAGCAAACAATCGGCAAGTGCCTTGTCCAACACCTTGGTCTATGAGGTTCAAACTGGCGCGACGCAGTTAATTTCAGCGCTGTTGGGCCTCTCAAGAGATGGCTTTACGCTGCTGGCCTTGATTGGCTACTTGATGTTTTTAAACTGGAAACTGACCATGTTGGTTTTCATTGTGGTCCCTGGCTCAGCTTGGATCATGAAGAAGCTCTCCAAGCGCCTGTACGGTTTGACCCGTGACAGCCAATCTGCAACTGACAATTTGGCTTATGTGGTGGAAGAAAATGTTTTGGCGCACCGCATGGTTCGACTTCACGGCGCCCAAGAAAGCCAACTCAATCGTTTCCAAGCCCTCAGCCAACGCCTCAGAAGCTTGGCCTTGAAATCGACCATTGCATCGGCTGCCATGTCGCCCCTCACCCAGTTGATGGCAGCAGTGGCTTTGTCAACCGTGTTGGTGGTTGCCTTGATTCAAAGCCGAACGGGCTTGCAAGGCGCCACAGTCGGCGGCTTTGTGGCTTTCATCACCGCCATGCTGATGCTGGTCTCGCCCATCAAACGACTGGCCGATATAGCAACCCCCGTCACGCGAGGTTTGGCCGCGCTGGAACGAGGTCTGCGCTTATTGGAAGAGGTTCAAGTTGAAGCAGATGGTCATGCAGACGGCCAAAAAATTCAAAGTCAAAACACCGAATCACACCCAAGCATGGGGCCCCGCATTGAGTTTCAAAACGTCCATGTTCAATATGCGGCCGATACTTCGCCTGCCTTGAACAATTTAAGCTTGAGCATTCAGTCTGGTGAAACTGTGGCCTTTGTCGGCACCAGCGGCTCAGGCAAAACCACCTTGGTCAATTTGTTACCTCGGTTTGTACAGCCAAGTTCTGGACAAGTTGTGTTGCAGGGCACTGACATTCAAGATTGGCCACTTCAACTATTGCGTCAACAATTCGCCATGGTGAGTCAAGATGTGGTGATGCTGAACGACACCGTAGCCGCCAATATTGCATTGGGTCAGGTCATTGATCGCGCCAAAATACAAACATGTTTGGCAGCGGCCAACCTTGACGAGCATGTAGGCAAACTGCCTCAAGGCATGGACACCGTGCTGGGACACAACGCCACCGAGCTTTCAGGTGGGCAGCGACAGCGCTTGGCCATTGCCCGAGCACTTTACAAAAACGCACCCATCCTCATTTTGGACGAAGCCACATCCGCCTTGGACAATGAATCAGAACGCTGGGTGCAAGAGGCATTGCACAATCTGATGAAGGGCCGCACCACCTTGATCATTGCGCACCGACTCTCCACCATCGAACATGCCGACAGAGTGATCGTCATGTCGAACGGCGACATTGTGGAGCACGGCCGGCACGAAGAGCTTCTGAAGGCCGGTGGGGTTTATTCAAGGCTGCATCACAAAAGCGATGTCGCTTGAATCAAAGTAAAACAATGTCGTATTGCTCTTGACCCATGGCGCTTTCGCTCTGGAGCGAAATGGGCTTGACAATGAAATCAGACAGCGCAGCAAGATGTTGGCTTTCTTCATCCAGCAACAACTCAATGACAGCAGGCGCGGCCACCACTCTAAACTCACGCGGATTGAACTGACGAGCCTCGCGCAATATTTCACGCAAAATATCGTAAACCACCGTCCGGTTGGTTTTGACACTGCCTTTGCCGTCACAACTTGTACACGGTTCACACAGCATGTGCGACAAGGATTCACGTGTTCGCTTGCGCGTCATTTCCAACAAACCCAATTGCGAAAATCCGCCCGCCATGGTTTTGACGCGATCGCGGCTTAATTGTTTTTTGAACTCTTCAAGCACAGCGGTTTGATGTTCCTCGCGGGACATGTCAATGAAGTCGACAATGATGATGCCGCCTAAATTTCGCAAACGAAGTTGCCGGGCAATGGCATGCGCTGCTTCTAGATTTGTTTTGAAGATGGTGTCATCAAAATTACGTGCGCCCACATAGCCCCCTGTGTTCACATCCACGGTGGTCAGGGCTTCGGTTTGGTCAATGATGAGGTAGCCACCCGACTTCAATTCAACCCGGCGTCCTAAAGCTTTGGCCACTTCCTCGTCGATTGAATACAAATCGAAAATAGGACGTTCACCTTTGTAGAGTTGAAGCCGCTCTGCAGAAGCCGGCATGAACTCTTTGGCAAAGGCGGACAAATGCTCAAATTGTTCTTTCGAGTCAATGCGAATGGTTTGTGTGCCTTCACCGACAAGATCTCGCAAAACTCTTTGTAAAAGCGTGAGGTCTTGGTGCAGCAATGACTGAACCGCAAGCTTGACAGAGGCATCCTTGATTCGCGCCCAAGTTTTGCGAAGGTAAGCAATGTCCTCACCTAACTCTGCATCGCTGGAATCTTCTGCATTGGTGCGCAATATAAATCCGCCCCCTTGTGTACCGACCAAATTTTGCAAACGCGCTCTTAATGCGTCGCGCTGATCTGAAGGAATTTTTTGTGACACGCCAATGTGGTCGTCTTGAGGCAAAAAGACCAAATGACGTCCTGCAATGCTGATTTGAGTTGAAAGCCTAGCGCCTTTGGTACCGATGGGATCCTTGACCACTTGCACCATCAAGGCTTGGCCTTCAAACACTTGCTTCTCAATAGGGATCAAAGTCTGGCTGCTGCGTGCGACTTGAGGCGGCTCGCCCTCAGGCTGCCTTTGCCAAACATCTGCTACATGCAAAAAAGCTGCTCGCTCAAGGCCAATGTCAATGAAGGCCGACTGCATGCCCGGCAACACCCGGGCCACTTTACCGAGGTAAATGTTGCTGACCAAGCCACGTTCTAAGGAACGCTCCACATGTAACTCTTGAACAGCGCCCTGCTCCACCACCGCGACGCGAGTTTCTTGGGGCGACCAATTGATCAAAATATCTTGCTGCATGAGCTCAGTTTCTCAAATACTGCTTTGGAAAAAATAACAGGCCATGAGGCACATTGTGTCATGTGCCGGCAAGGCCTGTCTTGGGGGAAATCAGTCTTTCAATGAATTGGAAATCCTATTCAATTCAACAAAGGTAATGTTTTGTAGTCAGGGCCCTTGGGAATTGACTTAAGGTAGGCGTGAATATCGCTCAAATCTTGAATAGAAAGAATCTTTTCGCTGTAAGGCGGCATGGGGCCGTTGGTATGGCGCACAAAGGCTTGGAAATATTCGATGGGTTTTGTATCTGGCGCAAGCTTAGCGCCTGCAATGCCGCCCTGCCCCACAAAGCCATGGCACTGCCAGCAGCCATTTTTGACATAGGCTTGCTTGCCTTTTTCTGCTGACGTGTTCGAAGTCTGAGCCAGTGTGATGCCCGAAAATGCCAACAAGGACAGTCCTGCGATGATCTTGATTTGATTTAATTTCATAAGAGTCTCCTTGGATCAGCGGGGTTGCGTCCACACATTCAACAAGGCAGGATGGCCAGACTTGACCACCGCCACAGCTTCTTTCAATGCAGATGCCAATTGAGCCGGATCTTTGATCGGGCCCTTGGCCCACCAGCCCATCGACTTGGCAAGCTCGTGGTATTGAATGTCGGGATTTTCAATGCTGGTGCCCACAGGCCCCATGTCGCCATCAAGATTGACTTTGCGGTTTCTGAAATTGGCCAAACGTTGGACGTGCATCACCTCTTGGTGGTAGCCCCGGTTGTTGTGCATGACGGACAGCAAAGGAATTTTGTGTTTTGCAGCGGTCCACAGCACGCCAGGTGCAAACATCAAATCGCCATCCGATTGAATGCTGACTGAGAACCGACCCAAATCGCGGTTGGCCAATGCAGCGCCCACAGAAGCTGGTGCGCCATAGCCCACGCCATAACCGCCCGAGCGACCTAGCCAATGGTGGTGTTTTTCCATGGGCCATAAACGTGTGGGCCAATTGCTCACATTGCCTTCTGAAGCGACCAAGGCCCAATCTTCATTTTTAACGGCTGCAAAGGTCTCCATCACCAAACGCGCCGTGCTGATGGGGCTCTCATTCCATCCCAAGGCAGCGGCAGTGCGGGTGCGAACTTTATCTTCTTCATACGCCTTGCGCTGCAATTCGCCTCGCTTCGCAATGAGGTCTTTTTTATCAGCCGGCATTGCAGAACGCACCGCTTCAATCAAGGAGGGCAAGGTGGTTTGCGCGTCGGCAGCCATTTGCACATCCACCACCTGAAAGCGTTGGAAGTCTTGGTAATTGGACTTCGTTAAGAGATCGACTGAGTTGATACTGATGAGTTTGGTTTGCGGCTTAACGCGGGAGGCGTTGGTGCCATGCCCGTCATTGGAATTGTTGTCGGTATAGGCATTGACCGTGGCCCAGAAGTCTGAAAGCTCCAAACCGATGATCACATCTGCATTGGCAATGGCTGTAGCAGGCGCACTCAAATAATGTGTTTTGGGAAAGTTCATGCGACTTCCCTGATCAATCACCTTGGCCTGTAAAAGCTCTGCCAATTGCACCAACAAACCAACACCTTCGGAGGTTCTGGCGGCGCGATCAACCACGATCACAGGGTTATTGGCTTGCACCAACATTTTGGCGGCTTCTTTCACCGCACCCGAATCGCCTTGTGGCGGTGAAGTTGGAATGTATTTGGGGATGTAAGGCATTTTGCCTTCGTGCAAATGCACGGGCGCCATCTGCAATGCCGCGTCCAAAGAAATGGCCACTGGGCCATAAGGCGGTGTCATGGCAATTTTGTAAGCACGCACAAATGACTGCGAAAAGTGCTGCAATGAAACAGGCGTGTCATCCCATTTTGTGTAGTCCCGCACCATGGCATTGATGTCTTGCGCGGCATGGAAGGTGGGCACACCGGGTGGCCGATAAGCTGCGTCCAAATCGTTTCCACCCACCACAATGACAGGCACTCGGTCACACCAAGCGTTGTAAATGGCCATGGAGGCATGTTGCAAACCCACAGTGCCGTGACACAGCGTTAACAGGGGTTTACCAGAGGCCTTGAAATAACCATGCCCCATGGCCACTGCGGACTCTTCGTGCATGCAGGTTAGAAATTCGGGTTTGGTGTTGCCACCATAGTCAATCAGCGACTCATGCAATGCTCTGAAACTTGAAGCGCAATTGGACGGCAGGTATTTAATGTCAAGCGACTTGATCACGTCCACCATAAAGTCTGAGCCCGGCATGCCTTGGCCATGGCCAAGATCTGGGGGGATGCCCGTTTCGGCCTGAGCGCCTTTGGCGGAAGGCGGCAATGCCGACGGTTTAGCCGGTTCTGCGGCATGCGCCGATGAAGAGGCAAGAGAAGCTGCGGCACTGGCAGCTGCTGCACCAGAGGCCAATACGCCACCTAAAAAACCGCGTCTTGCCAACGGTACATCTGTGGATCGAGATTCAGGCGAATGTCCCTGTTGCTTTGGTTCTGTCATCTTTGTGCTCCTCAAATAGACAGGTTAAAAATGGATTAACGCAGTGGCATAAAAAACTCAGACATTCTTTTTGGCGGCAAGCCATGAGCAATGGCTTCAGCTGCAATGCTGTCCATCATCTCTTGCGTCACACCTTCTTTGTGGCTGTAGATTTCCATCCAGGTTTCGATGCCATCTGGCGTGGCTTCTGGTCGTTGCATCAACACGGCATTGAGGCCCGACCACTTGTGTTTCAGTTCAACTTGAAAGGCTTCAACACGCGGTCGCCACTGCGCGTGTTCAGCAATGGGTAACTTGTAATAAACAAACAAAGTTTGCATGGTCAGTTCTAGCGTGTGAATGAAGTTGAAGGCTTTACTTGTCTTGACCCATACCCGCCCACCGTTTGACCAAATCTGTCTCGATGTCAAACAAATCAAGGCAGCGGCCCACCGTATGGTTCACCATGTCATCAATGGATTGGGGGCGCGCATAAAGCGCTGGCACGGGTGGCATCAAAATGGCGCCATTTTCTGAAGCTTGCAACATGGTGCGCAGGTGTCCGCTGTGAAGCGGCGTTTCGCGAATCATGAGCACCAATCTTCTGCGCTCTTTCAGCACCACGTCGGCAGCTCGGGAAAGAAGTCCACTCGTCATGCCGTAGGCAATTTCAGACAAAGATTTGATGGAGCAAGGCGCTACCACCATGCCCATGGTCTTGAAGGAACCTGAGGCAATGGTGGCGCCAATATTTTTAGCATTGTGAACTTCGGTGGCAAGGGCCTCGACTTCTTTCACGCTCATGTCCAGCTCGGTGGACAGGGTCATGCGCGCTGATTCGCTCATGACCAAATGGGTTTCGATGCCAGAGTGCTGTAAAACTTGAAGAATGCGAACGCCGTAGACAATGCCTGAAGCACCACTGATGCCCACAATCAATCGCCGTGGGTTGTTAGAAGAACTGGAAGTGCTCATTGAATTGCCTGTTGGGTCATGAAGGTTTGATCAAGCTGCTTCGTCTGGCCTGAATTTCGATTCGGCTTTCACGTCATTGCGTTGCTGCTTAAGACTGATCTGGCCATTTTCCAAGTATCGGCCCGTGGCTGCTCGCTCTGCTGCCGCGTCCCATTGGGGCAGCCAGTCTCCTAAGGAGTAACCAAACCAAGGCGCTTGGGGCCGCAGTTTAGGCAGGCCAAGCTCCTCCCAAATCGCCTTCGATCGCTCCATGTAATCTTTGGTAGGCAAGGCCAAAGGCGGCATGTCGCCTTTCATGGTGGCGTCCATCAGGAGGGTGGAGTCTTCTTCACCATCATTCTCTCGCTTAGGTCCATGACCTTGACCACGATGGTCTAGAGTTCGGACATCTGCCGTGGGGTTCATGCGGTATGCCATGGCCCATAACAAGGCGTCTGCATTGTCTGGGTCAATGTCGTCGTTCACTGCGATCACAATCTTGCCGCAATCGCCTTTGAAGAAGGCCGCACCATAAAGCGCACGCCAAATTTCTGTTTTGGGGGTTGTCTTTTCAAAAGTGACAATGGTGACGCGCAACAAACCTGTCAAAGGTTCATGCAAGGAGACTTTCTTGACACCGCGAATGCCCAAGGAGGTTCTTAAATGCGCCAAAAACAAGGGCTCATAAGCCACGCGTTTGATGACACTGGATTCACTGGGTGCAACCTGGCTGATGTAAGAAGGAATGACGGGTTTGAAGCGGTGCGTGATGGCCGTGATCTTCATGGGCAAATTGAACTCTTCCAAAGCCACATGGCCATGCGATTCACCAAAGGGGGCTTCGGGCTCCAGCATGTCTAAATCAATTTGACCTTCAATCACGATTTCAGCTTGTGCCGGAACTCTCAAATTCACAGTTCGCGCTTGGGTCACTTGAATGGGCACACCCGCCAAGCCACCCGCCACATCGAATTCATCCATGCCAATCGGTAATTTTTGCGGACCCATGAAAGCCACATAAGGCGGGCACCCCAAAACAACGGCGCATGGCATGGTTTTGTGACCGGCCTTCTTCCAAGCTTGGTAATGCAAATAACCGCCAGCCCCGCCCACTCGCGTGGCCATGCGAACGACCATGCGATCAGGGGCTTTTAGGGCACAACGGTAAGTGCCCATGTTTTGCACGCCTGTTTCAGGATCAACTGTAATGACGTTGGTTGCTGTCAAAGTTGGGGCGCTGTCAAATCCTGGCGTTGAAATGGGAATGGGCAACATGTCAAGACCCTTGCCTTCGCCTTGAAGATCTGCACCTTCATGAACCACCTCCTGGCACTCAGCCTTGTCAACCATTTGAGGCGCGATAGGATGGGCAATGGCGCGGTCCCAACGGGCTTGAATCTCCTCAACCGAGGAACCCATGCCGACGCTGTAAATTTCTCGGTTGGCGGCCAATGCACCCACCACCACGGGGATGTCGTATTTGCGACCTTGTGCATTGACGATGTTGGTGAACAAAAATGCTTTTCGCTCTGCTTCATCCATGCCGCCCACGAATTGCCACCGCACCAATGGATGGAGCTCGGAGTCCTTGTCGATCGGTCGATCAATCACTTGCAACAAGCCACGCTGTTTCAAGGTTTCTAAATGATCGTGAAGATCTGGATAGCCGGTTTTTGATTGACTCATGACTGGAAATTAAATTGGATGCGCCGATGATGCACGCTTAAAAGTTCACATGCATCTGACATAACCCGAAAAATACTCACACTCAAGAAGGCGTAGCGGGTGTCCAACCCATGCCAGCCGATAGTTGATCGATTGAATGCTCTGTGTCCTGCCCCTCTTTGAGCAACCATTCACAGAAGCCTTCAATGACCGGGCTTTCTTGTGCACTGAGAGGCGCGTTGGCGTAGTAGCGCCTTTGTCTTGCGGCCAGCAAGCCAAATGGGGCGCACATGCGACCTGCAATGATGTCATCGGCGACCAAAAACAAAGGCACAAGGACAACGCCCAAGCCTTCTGCTGCGGCCTGTAAAGCGAAATACATTTGCTCGAATTGCAAGCTGTGCGAGACGCGCAAGTCGGCTTGACCTGCCATTGGCAACCACTCGGACCATGCCATGGGCTCTGTGTCATAACTGATGAGTGTGTGATCGGCCAGCGACTTGGGGGTGTCCAATTGGCCGTTTTCCATCAAATCTGGGTGACAAACCGGCACGATGGTTTCGGTCATGAAGGGAACTGAGATCATGCCTGGAATGGGTTGATGAGACCCACGGATGGCGACGTCATAGACTCGGTCTTCAAAATTTACAGCCGCCGTGGAGGTTGTTAACTTCACCTCCACGCCACCTCTGCGCCTTTGAAAAGCAGAAATTCGGGGAATGAGCCATCGCATGGTGAAGGTCGGCGGCGCACTGATGCGCAATGCAGTGGGCTCGGTCTGCTCCAACAACTGCATGGAAGTGACGGCGATGCGGTCCAAGGCAGGCGTCACAGCAGCTAGAAAGGTTCTGCCTGCATCCGTGAGGCTCAATTGAGATTGAGCGCGATTGAACAAGCTTGTGCCCAACCAGGTTTCAAGGGTTGCGACCTGTTTACTGACAGCGCCATGCGTGACAAAAAGTTCCTTGGCGGCCTTGGTGAAGCTGACATGGCGTGCGGCGGCTTCAAAGGCTCTGACCGCATTCAAGGGTGGAAGTTTTCTCATATCCCTATCTTACCCAAGCTTTAGATTTTTTGCTGAGATGTGAGTTTTACTCGACTTCTTTGAAATAAACTGGTTTCAACAGCCCACACAATGGATAGAAACTGACAAGACATGAAAGCAGCTCCATTTGATTACGTCCGAGCCGAAAATCTTGCCCATGCTTTAGACAAGCTGCACGACAGTGGCGGCGATGCCAAATTGATCGCTGGCGGCCAAAGCTTGGTTCCCATGATGGCCATGCGATTGGCTCGCCCGTCTTTGTTGATTGACATCAACCGATTAGACGAGCTCAAAAACATCGAGATCCCAGCGACGCACGTGAAATTGGGCGCCGGCGTACGCCAACGCGACCTTGAATTTCTCCCTCAACTTCACTCACACTTGCCTTTGGTCCGCAAAGGCATGCAATGGCTAGGGCATGAACAAACACGCAACCGTGGCTCTGTCGGTGGCAGCTTGGTTCATGCCGACCCCTCTGCTGAATTGGCCTTGGCCGCCTTGGTGCTTGAAGCGGATTTCACGCTTGAATCGAAATCTGACGGGCAGCGCCATTTGAAGGCCAATGAATTTTTTCTGGGTCCCATGTTCACAGCCGTCTCTGACACGGAAGCCCTGACTCAAATCGATTGGCCTGTTTGGCAAGGCCCTCATGTTGGGGCTTCCTTCGAGGAAACAGCCATTCGAAAAGGTGACTTTGCCATGGCATCGGCCGCCTGCCAAATTCAAACCCATGAAGATGGCCGCATTCGCCGCATCAGTTTTGGCATCGGCGGCGTAGATGGTACCCCTTTGGTCTTTCCTGAATTGGCCAAGTCTTTAGAAGGTCAAGTTCTGAGCACCGAAAGTGCGTTGCATGTTGCCCATGTTGCTGCCCAATCGAGTCAGCCAGGCAGTGACATGCATGCCACCGCGGCTTACCGCAAACATTTGGCGCAAGTGCTGCTCAGCAGAGCGCTTCTTTCTGCTTATGCCGAGGCATGCACCAACTCGCAGGCATCTAACATCACATGACCGCTTCAAACACCCTTCTCAAATCGATTCAAATTCAAGTCAACGGCACGCATCAGCACCGGCTGGTAGAGCCGCGCACCAGCTTGGTTGACTTCATTCGCGATGAACTGGGCCTTACAGGCACACACGTTGGCTGCGAGCATGGTGTGTGTGGCGCCTGCACTGTTTTGTTGAACGATGAGCCCGTTCGCTCTTGCTGCATGTTTGCCGTTCAGGCCGATGAAATGCGCGTGACCACTGTAGAGGGCCTGGCGCCCGAACGTGGCGTCATGACCAAAATACAAGATGCATTTTGTGAAAAGCACGCCCTCCAATGCGGCTACTGCACCCCCGGCATGCTCATCGCATGTCACGCGCTGGTTGCTGACAACCCCCATCCTACGCAAGACCAAGTCAGAGAGGCCATCAGCAGCAACATCTGCCGCTGCACGGGCTACCAACAAATCGTAGATGCTGTGATGTACGCCACCCAAGCTGAAGGCAAGTGACCATGAGCAAAAGCCCATTTCGCTTTATTGGCAAGCATCGCCGCGCTGTTGAACACAAAAGATTTGTGGTGGGCCAAGGCCACTTTGCAGCTGACATTCAGATTCAAGGCATGCTGCATGTTGCCTTGGTGGCATCGCCTTATGCCAGTGCCAAAATCAAATCCATCGATGTCAGCCAAGCCTTGTCCATGCCAGGTGTGCATGCTGTCTTAACCGGTCAAGAGCTTCGCCAACATACCGAGGCCATGCTGCCTGGGGTCGATGCGCCCCAAGTCACACGTTACCCTTTGGCATTTGATGTCACGCGCTACGCAGGAGAGTGGGTGGCTGCCGTTGTGGCTGACAGTCGCGCCTTAGCAGAAGATGCCGCAGAGTTTGTGATGGTCGACTATGAACAGCTTCCAGCCGTGATCGACCCGCAAGAAGCCTTGCTGCCCAATGCCACATTGGTTCATCCTGCGCATGGCAGCAATGTGATATTTCACCGGCATTTTGTGTGGGGCCCGGTGGACGATGATTTTTCGAAATGCGACCATCAACTGAGCTACCGCGTCAGTTGGGCGCGCAATGCCACCGTTCCGATTGAAACCTTTGCCGTGGCTTGCCAATGGAACGACTCAACGGGCATTTTGGATGTTTGGGCTTCCATTCAAATGCCCAAATTTCCAGATCAAATGGCCAAAGCTTTACGCCTTTCGGGCAATGCTGTGCGCGTTCATTTCGATGTCGACGTGGGCGGCAGTTATGGCGTTAAGCGAGGTTTAAAGCACTCGGTGTTGGTGGGCTATTTGGCGAAAAAGTTAGGCCGTCCCGTCAGATTGGTCGAAGATCGATTGGAAAACATGCGAGGCGGAGACATGCAGGGCCCTGACCGCATTTTTGATGTCACGCTGGGCTTTCAAAACAATGGCGAAATTAAATCCATGCGCATGAAGGCCGTGGATGACATTGGCGCCTATTCTGGCCGATCACCTTTGCAATTGGGCAAACCAGTGGGTGCCATTGTGGGCCCCTACCGAATCAAGAGTGTGTCTTACGATGCCATGGCCGTCATGACCCACAAAACGCCTCAAGAGGCTGTACGCGGATTTGGTCAAGCCCCCACAAACTATGCCATTGAAACAGGCATTGACAAAGTAGCGCGCTTTCTCCAACTCGATCGCATTGCACTGCGCCGACTCAACATGATCGGCAAAGATGAGTTTCCTTATCTCATTCCCAGCGGCACATCCTACGATTCAGGCGACTACGACACGGTCATGACCAAGGCCCTCAACGCCGCCTCTTACGAAGAATTGGTGAAGGAACGCGATGCCTTGCGTGCAGCGGGTCAATTGGCTGGCATCGGTATTTCAACCTGTCTTGAGCCTTCTGGTGGCAACTCGTCTTTTGAGCCCCTGTTCAACCCTAAAAACGAAACCACCACCTGGATGGATTCGTGCTTGGTTCGCGTCGATTTATCGGGTTCTGTGACGGCTTTGATGGGAACCTCCACATCCGGCCAAGCCCATGAAACCATGGTCTCTACCGTTGTCGGCGAAGTCCTTCACCGCGAACCTGACAGCATTCGCGTCTTGCATGCAGATTCATTGAACGCACTTCCCTCTAACAGCCCGGTGGGCAGCCGAATGGCCATCATGCTGGGCGGCGCAGCCGCAGGTGCCGCTAAGAAAATCAAAAACAAACTGCTTCAGATTGCTGCACACAACTTAAGCGTTTCACTTGAACAATTGGACTATGAAGGTGGCCATGTTCAAGTCAAGAACGAACCAGAGAAAAAATTATCTTGGGATGCCTTGGTAGAAATTGCTCACCGCAAATTTCACAAACTGCCACAGGGCATGGAGCCCGGGCTTCAAGAAAAGTTTGTCTGGGAAGTTCCCACAGGCGGCATGTTGCCCACTGAAGATGGCAGAGTTCAAATGTACCCCTGCCACTCTTTTGAGTCGCATGTGGTCTTGGTCAGCATTGATCCAGGCACCTGCAAAGTCACTGTGCGCAAATATGTTTGTGGCCATGACTGCGGCGTCATGATCAGCCCCGATGTGGTGCATGGCATGACCTACGGCGGCATTGCACACGGCCTAGGCGCCGCCTTGATGGAGAAATTTGCCTTCTCACCAGAAGGACAACTTCTGGCGGGCACCTTCATGGATTATTTGCTGCCATCGTCGGCAGAAGTTCCTGCCATCACCATCGTGGACCATTGCACACCCTCCCCCCTCACGGAGTTTGGTCAAAAAGGTTCTGGTGAAGCAGGCTATTTAGGCAGCCCCGCTGCCATCGCCAGTGCCGTCAATGACGCCTTGGCCACACAGGGTGCCAAAATTGACCATCTGCCCATGACGCCTCAGGCCATCTGGTCTGCTTTAAACGACGTCAAATCAAGGGCATAAACGCTTAACTCAAGGGCCTACTGACATGAACACCCCCATCCTCACCCACATGCTATCCGGACCTGCTGGCAACATTGCGGTTCATGTATCGGGGCCCACTGACGGACCTGCTGTTTTGATGACGCATTCCATCCTGTCATCTAGCATGATGTGGCGAGAACAGGCCAGCTTGTTGGCGGCCACTGGATGGCGCGTCATTTGCGCAGACACCCGAGGCCATGGCCAATCTGAATGCCAGACCCAGAGCTGCTCCATGGACGATTTGGTGGCCGACAGTTTGGCTGTGCTTGATGGTCTTCACCTAGAAAAAGCACACTACATTGGCTTGTCTCTTGGCGGCATGAGTGGCGCCGGATTTGGCATTCAACATTCAGACCGATTGCTCAGCTTGGTGTTGTGTGATTGCCGGGCCGATATGCCCGCCCCAATGGGTGATGTTTGGAATGATCGCATGGCAAGCGCCATCCAAGATGGCTGTCAAAGTCTGGCAGTGCCAACAACAGAACGATGGTTTGGCGCCCCCTTCTTGGCGTCGAATTCAGAAACTGCCAAAGCGTTTCAAGAAACCATCGGTCATACACAAGTCAACGGATTTTTAAGTTGCGCCAAGGCCATTCAAGGCCTGAATTATTTGGATCAAATCTCACAGATCAAAGTACCCACCACTTTGATTGTGGGCGCCAACGACGGCCCCCTCCCGCAAGCCATGCAAGGCATGCAAGAAAAAATTCACGGATCGCATTTGGCCATCATCCCTCAGGCTGGACATTTGCCCAACATTGATCAAGCCCACTTATTTAACGCAGCATTGATGCGGCACTTTTACCATCACATCTCAGGAAGTTAAGCATGAGCGAGCAAATTAAAATTCAACAAGATGGGCGTATTTTGCGCATCACTTTTAACCGTGCTGAAGGCAATGGTGTTTCTGACAGCATGGCTGCAGCCTTGTCTGAAGCTGTTTTGAGCGCACATGAAACTTCCGACTGTGTGGTTTTGGACAGCGTTGGCCCCAACTTTTGTACTGGCCGTGTGCGCGATGCAGATTTTCCGCCATCGCCAGAAGCCTACTCACGCCGTCCTGAATACGACTCTATTTTTAACAGCTACAAAGCTTTGCGCAGTTGCACGGTACCCGTCATTGGCGTGATCGAAGGCAAATGCATGGGATTTGGCACCGCCATTGCTGCGCTGTGTGATGTTTCATTTGCCAGCGACACAGCCAGCTTCAACATTCCTGAAATTGCGCACAATGTCATGCCCACCATGGTCATGTCGGCCATTTACGACCGCATGAACCGCAATGCCATTTTGTACATGGCCTACTCGGCAGACTTCATCAGTGCTGCTCAAGCGCAGTCTTATGGCATTGTCAGCAATGTGGTTCCACAAGACCAACTTGCTGCTGAAGTCAAACGCTTTTGCGAGACCTTGCTCAGCCGGCCACGCCCTGCTATTTTGGGCCTGAAAGAATATTTGCGAGTGGCGCCCCGCATGGATGAGCAAGGTGCCATTGACTACGCAAGAAGTTTGCACTCCATGGTCAACACCTCTGCTGCCATGAAGAAAAAAGCGCATTGAACCTCGCATCCAAGCATTCACAGTTCAACAGAAAGTAGCAAGATGGAAATACTGGGCCAGCAACTTATTTCAGCGCCGCGTCAAAAAGTTTGGGATGCCTTGAATGACCCGCTCATTTTGAAAGAATGCTTGCCCGGTTGCGAATCTGTCGAGCAACTGTCGCCTGAAGAGTTTAGAGTGGTCATCAAAACGGCCATCGGCCCCTTGAAGGCACGTTTTCAAGGCTCGCTCAAAATATCAGAAGCCAAAATACCCGAATCCTGTGTCATGCAGTTTGAGGGCCAAGGTGGCGCCATTGGATTTGGCAAAGGCACTGCCTCTGTCACTTTGAAAGAAGCCACAGACGGCACAGATTTAAGTTACGAAGCGAAAGCCCAAATTGGTGGCAAATTGGCGCAAGTGGGCTCTAGGCTGATTGACAGCGTTGCCAAAAAAATGGCCGACGACTTTTTCAAGGCATTCCAAATTGCGGTGGGCCCCAAGCCCACAGAACAGATGGCCGCAATGGCAGAAGCACCCAAGGCGGACCCAACTTTGGGTGTTAGCTCAACCCAAACCAGACTTGAAAATTCGCCACAAAGCCCAGAAAAAATGGTGCCTGCTTGGTGGCTTTTTCCAGCTGTCGTTTTAGGGGCTGCCATCATGTTGGCAGGATCTCGTTGGATGCATTGATTCTGTCAAAAAATTATGAGGAGACATGCCATGACTGCAAACAAAGATTGCCGCGCATTCAGAGGAAATGGCTTGAAGGCCCTTCTAGAATTTTTATTCTTTGGCTTCGTCGCTTTGACTTTTTCAGTCTCAGCTCAAACCGCAGCAGCACAAACTCTGGCGGCATCTTCAATGCCAGGCACATCGATGTCTGCCAATTTGAATCTCATGCAATACGACAAGCCAGACCGGGCAGAAAAGATTTTGGAAGCGGCCACCAAAGAAGGCACGCTCACACTTTACACAGCATTTCGGCCCCAAGATTTGCCTTTGATCATCGCCCCTTTCGAAGCCAAATATGGCATCAAAGTCAAAGCTTGGCGATCAGGTAGCAACAACGTCACACAGCGTGTGGTCCGAGAAGCTGCAGGAAAAAGACCTGAGGTCGATGTCATCATGATGCCCGCCAGTGAAATGGAAGCTGTCTATCGAGAAAAACTGCTGCAGCCCATTACATCGCCATTGACCAAGGACCTGATACCCATCGCCGTGCCTTCTCATAAAAACTGGGCGACCGTGTTCATGAACGTCACGGTTCACTCTTACAACACACAGCTCATTAAAAAAGAAGAGCTGCCAAAGTCCTTTAACGACTTGCTAGACCCTAAATGGAAAGGCAAGTTAGGCATTGAGTCCAAGGCAGAAGAGTGGTACAGCAAAGTGATCAGCGTCATGGGCGAAGAAAAAGGTCTCAAATATTTCCGAGAATTGGTCGCTAAAAATGGCATGTCTGCCCGCTTGGGAGCATCCTTGTTGCACAACCTCGTGATCGCCGGCGAAGTGCCCTTGGCACTGACGGTCTACATTGATTTGCCAGAAAAGGACAAACGAGCCGGTAAACCTGTTGATTGGTTTGCACTTGATCCCGTGGTCGCTCAAGGCTTCAACGTGTCCATTGCACAAAAAGCACAACA
>Ga0214919_10004086_pt1 | contig 21483 bp, 17 predicted proteins | sample LL1503_MetaG_FD_177994 | JGI IMG/M metagenome (GOLD analysis project Ga0214919, IMG submission 177994) | Freshwater microbial communities from Lake Lanier, Atlanta, Georgia, United States - LL-1503 | ecosystem: Environmental > Aquatic > Freshwater > Lake | place: USA: Georgia | collected... | reverse complement strand
GAGGGGGCGAAGTTTCTTTTCGGCGGCGATGACCATGGCTTTCGATTTTTCAGCGGTAGCTTTGAGCTTGTCGTTTTGGGCGGCTAGCTCGTCCCGTTTCTTCTGGGCTTCTGCTACGGCTGCAGAGATTTCCTTCAACTTATCGCGGACGGTGGTGGTTTCGGCTTGGGCAAGGCGAACGCGATCTTCCAGGATGTCTTTGCCGGAGGCCCAATCCGACTTTTCCTTGGAGATGAGCTGCTTTGTCTCAACCCATTTGGTCAGGGTTTCGCGGGTGGCCTCGATGATGGGGGCGGTCTCGCTGGTGACTTTCATTGCAGGGGCGGCGGGGGTGGAGCCACTTGTTGTCGCTGGGGCATTCGTTTGGGCGGAAGACGTGGGCGCCAAATGGAAAAGGCAAAGTGCGATGAATAAAAAGATAATATTCATCTTTAGAAGCTCCACTTGAGACCTGAGGAGATGATCTGATTGGCAAGGAAGTTGTTTGAGGAGTTTGACCCAGGCGCAATTTCTGGCGCTCCTGAAGGATTCCATGCCGTATTTCCATAGGCGAACTGAACGTCCATATAAGCCAAAAATTTGTATTCAATATACATGCTTAAACCTTCGTAAATCTGCCTTTCAACCCCCACAATGGCTTGAAGTGCAAGGCATACATTATTCGCGTTTTGGACCGATGTAGTTGTATTGTATGAGGTGCTTGGGGCGGTGTATCCATCGACAACAATCTTGTGGTTATAAGAATAGAGGACAGCAGCACCAACTCCTCCTCCAAAGTAAGGAGTGACGGGGAGGTCCTCAAATTTTATCAAACCATTGAGCATCACTGCATAAGCAGACAGATTATAAGACTCTGTGCCGATTCCCTGCCCCCCGTTTTGTAAGGGAATTTTTTCATAGGAACCGAGATAACCAAATTCCAGTTCCATCGCAGTCCGCATAGGGGTCGGACCGCCAAATGCGAGTTGAACGTCTCGAACAGCGAAATCATATCCGACTTTACCTTCCGCATAAAAACCTAGATTTCCGCTGTCTGTTTGGTCCAAGGACGGCGTACCCACAACCGTTGCTGTCCCCTGGCTAATGACTTGTTGAAGCATAGCGCCAGCTCCACCTGCAACATACCAGCGACCATCGCGCGGGCCTTTCGGGCCATCCGGGCTTGAGGTCTGCGACGGAGTAATGACCTTGGGTTGGTTTGCAATTTCTGGAAGAGGAGCATCCACAACATTCGACGTGGGCTCCGGAGCTTTTGCGACAGGTTGTTGTGTTGGAGTGGGTGCGGGTGTAATTGCTGGGGCAGGGGAAGCAGTAGGGGCGGTTGCTACGGGAGCCACTGTAAGCCGACCTGTCGACTCTTGGCTATGGGCGCAAAAAGCCGTCAGAAAATAGGCACCACCTGAAATAAGCAAGAAACAACGCATCTGCCTAAGAATGAAATCACTGCATGCCAAGGCGAGATGTCTAGTGTGACAATTCAGAGTAGATGCCAACTAGATAAGAATAAGTGTTGATAACAAAAGCTCTTCACAAATCCTTAACCCTTCAATCTGCAAACCCTGCGAGGCTCAGCGAGCTTGCCGAGACTGAGCGTAGTAGGGCCTTTGCGTCCATTGCGTGAGTAATCCTGAACCTCACGCTACGTTCGCCATGGGCGCTACGTAGGTCATCAGCATTGTCTTTCAGCAATCCTTTGCGTGAGGAACTCATTCTTAGCATTGACTTTGCCGATAGTAGTGGCAATTTACCACCATGGTAAAAACACAAGTTCAGTTCCCTGACCATCTTTACCGTGAGGCCAAAAGAGTAGCCATAGAGCAGGAGATGAGTTTTGCGGAAGTCGTCCGTCGCGGCCTTGAGATTGCAGTTCAGGGATATCCTCCTGGAAGGGCTGTAGGGGAAGCCTGGACCCTCCCCTCGGCCAGACGTTTGGGTCGTGCGAGGCTTTTGGAGAAGGATTGGGCCCTAGCTTCCCGCGATTCTGCGTGATCAGTTTCGACACAAACATCGTTGTTCACGCGGCCAACGCGGATTCTGAGGATTCGCCTCAAGCTCGTATGTTTTTGGAAGAAGTGGGTCAACGGAAAGACGTGGTCATTTGTGAGCTGATGCTCGTCGAGGTTTTCCTCAAGCTTTGCAATCATAAGATCTTTTCAAATCCGCTCTCCTCAACTGAATCGTGGGACTTTTGCGATCGACTTCGGAGAAACAGAAACTGGCGCGTGGTGGAGTCAGCCCCTGTCATGGACGAGGTCTGGAAACTTTGCAGGCAGAAATCATTTCCTTTTCGCAGGATCATCGATCTGCGGCTGGGCCTCACCCTTCGGCACTTCCGTGTTGAAGAATTTGCCACAACCAACGGCAAAGATTTCCAGTCGATCGGATTCCGTCGCGTCTGGAACCCACTGACCGAAAAATAGGTTTGGGCTCATCACCCTCAAACCTCACGCCATGTACGCCACGCAAGTAATTGGTACTCCCCTTAACCCCTTAACCCCTTCACCCCTGAACCCCATAATCCCTATCGTCAAAACCTCCAATTCATCTCAAACTCGACCGCTTGGGTGTAAAAATTCTGCATGGTGTAACCCCCGAAATCAGGGCTGAGAACCCCATCCAATCGGTACGCGATCGATACATCGAATCCCGGCGCCACCTGGTACCCGCACCCTAAAAATGCTTCCCATGCCCCCATGAAGTTCGACTGATTGAAGTCCCCTTGATAGTTGATCGTTCCCGAAATCGTGCTGACAGTGAGCTTTTGAAACATGCCTCCTCCGCCTGCACCGACAAAGGGTCGCCACCCGTCCCCGATCGGATAAGAAAACTCGACGTTTACCATCAGAGGTACTTGGAGAAGATATCCATCCGCATCCAACTTCATCGTTCCGTTTAGATTTGGATTTCCACCAACCCCCGTGAAAGTCCCATTTCCTGTGATGGTGTACGACTCCACCGTGTTATAAATACACCCGGTCTCAAACTCGAAATTGATCCATTCGTTCAGGCGATAACCTGGGGCGAAGTCGAAACGGAAGCCTGGGTTGAAGCCGATCGACTCGTAACTGATCGTTCCATTGAACGGAACCGATGTGGCGAATAGGGGATTACTGTTCGACTGAGGATAATCTCGAGTGTCCCGCTGAGCTACCGCCATATCGGAATTGACCGTGCCACCAAGCGCGATTCTTAGGCCTGGTCCTGGACCCGTCACCGGCTGAGCTTGCACATCTGTCAGGGCCAATCTCTGAGCAAACAGATTCGATGCGCAAAAAAATACCACGGCCAGCAAGCACCATGCCCTTGTTAGCGGCATTGCGTCCCTTGGCCTGCGAAGCCACGGCGAAGCAGGCTTAGCGCGATAAAATTCCTTTGCGTGAAACATCGGATTCATCTCACGCGAAGTCCGCAAAGGAGGGGGCAGAAATCGTGTCCCGCAACTACGGGACGTACTAGGGCCAATCTCCATTTCCCATATTCCTTCGCGTCCTTGGCGACCTTTGCGTGAGGCATCATTTTCACCTTGGTTCAGAAGCGAATCGTCACCGTTCCCATAATCGACATTGAAGGGACGGACTGTCCTGCGAGGGAGTTGAGATAGCGGAATTGAACATCCACCATCAGATCGGGCATTCCGGGATTGATCTGAATTCCCCCAAACCCTTGGAAGGCGGAAAGTGTTTGGCTGCGGGTGTTGTCATTTGGCCCGCCCGTAATAAATACTTGGCGAAAAATTCCGCCCATACCACCCCCGGCCACGAGCCTAATTTTCGAATCGGCTAACGGGTCGGTCCGAAAAACAAAATTTCCCATCATCGGCACCTGAAAGAGCTGGATGTTGCTAACCGAGGTCATGTCAGCAACACCGACCCCATCCAGCTGATTTTGGTATACGGAGTTGTAAAGCAGGCCTCCCTCAATTTCGAAGGCAATGTTGTCGTGAAACTGGGCACCCAGCATCACCCCCGTGGCAAAGCCTGGTTGCATCGGAACGTCTCCGTTGATGCCAAAGTCGGGATAATCCACCGTGGTTACGAAACTCAATCCAATTCCCGTTCGCACATAAAAAGGAGTGAGTGTTCCGGTTTCAGCACCAGTTCCAGAGGGAGAGGAAGGAGACGCGTCGCCAGTATCTCCAAGTTTTGCTCCAGGTAGGGGACGATCGATCAGCTCTGCATTCGGATCAGTCATAGGGGAGGGAGGTTTCGAGAGAGGGTGGGGATTGGCTGGATCATCGGCACGCGCAGCCACAGCTGTAAAAAGCCCCATAAAAAGGAACACACCCCATCGGCACATGGGGTCAGGGTGAAATGCAGGAAAGAAGCTTCAAGTCCCTAACAGAGAAACAAAAAAGAACGTGTGAATAGACATCGAAATGTCACAGCACCGCTTTCTGGTTTAAAAGATGCTTAAGGTTGGGGGAGGCGAAAGGTATGGAGGGGGTCCGCTTTGTCCTTCCAGATCAAGAAACCTTCGCCTGCATCCAATTTTTCGAGGTACTGAGCGGGAGATGCCCACTGGTCTGTCCTGGCTCCGTTAATGAGCCGCCACCGGGTTGCACCACTCGAGGTTGCAGAAAAGAGGGCATAGCGCTTTCTCTGTACGCCTTGGCAAAGTTCAATTCGATCTAAACCCTTGGGGGTGGGGCCTGACTTAAAACCTTCCAGTGAGGAGCCCCAATCTACGCCAAGTCTCAAATCCCTAGGGAATGGGTAGGAAACATAGTTGTAGCCTTTTTGGAGTGGCGCGGGGCAAGGCACGGTCCGAACTACGCCTGAAAATCCTCGAGAAAGTCCACGGCGGTCGCCGAATTTAAGTCCAAATGCTGTCCCAGGCGGAAGAATGATCTCCTCAGGACGGAGGATTCTGGCAGTCGTCAATTCTTGCCAAAGCAATGTGCTTGCCGACAAGTTGGCTTGGGCAACCAAAGAGGCAGACCCTGGGTAGGGAAGAAAGAATTGAAAGGACTTGGGATTTTCCCCTCCGCTTTGAATTCGGCGGAGGAGGGTATCATCGACAAGATAAGGCAAGGTGATGTGGGGGCGGACTTCAATTGTTGCGCCTGCCAGAGAGCTGTTGATGGGCTCTTTTGTATTCCAAATGGAACTCGCTGCAACCAACGCGTGGTCGCTACGGGTCCGGGTTGCGGCCTCATCCAGTTCGAGCCTGTGTCCTAGCCAAGGGTGAGTCGCTGGGCCAACTACTTCGGCGTAGTATTCCGAACCAGAGACCAAAGCAGAGCCAAAAGCGGTATCTGTAAAAGAGGGAGTCCATTGGATGAGTGCCGCTGATTGCACCGCAGTGACGGGTCCAGACGAGAGAGCAGGATGCTGGAGGGGGACTCCCACAAGCTCCAAATCCTTTTCTAGCGTGAGAGAGTATCCGGCTGTTTCCTGTCCTTGAAGGCAGGAAATCATGAAAAGGCCTGCGAACAAAAAGGCAGTCATCCCTCTTAGTTTTAAATAATTTTTCATATAGGCAGTATATTAACGAACTGTAAGTGTAATCGTCTTCTTGATCCACCCGGATCCGTTTTGCAGATAGGCGTTGACAAGGAATGTCCCTGCAGTGGTTGGAGTCCCTGTAACCATACCTGTGGCATAATTGATAACCAGACCTTTGGGCAGGCCGGTGCAGGCGACACTTGTTCCTGCTTGATTGATAAGGGGAACTCCTTGAGCTGGCAACGCGGTGCCGACTCGTAGGTTTCCAAGATTATTTAATTGAGTTGAGGCCGAGGGTTTGTCGCTCGATATGAAAATTTGCAAGGTACCGGTCCCTTCCTGTAAGTCCGCAGGAAGGGTTGAGCCAGGACGATAGGAGTTGTAGGCTTTCAGAGTTACAGTGAATTGACCTGCTTGAGTAGGAGTCCCGTTAATATTGTTTCCAGTTAGGCTTAATCCTTGAGGCAGGCCGAGTGCTTCGAATTGGCTGGGGTTGCTTGTTGCCGTAATGGCATAGGTGACAAAGGCTTTTCCAACAGAGGCCAACTTCGTTGTGGAGCTGGTAATCACAGGGGCTACAAGATTCCGAAGCCGGAATATCACAGGCACAGTCAGGGTTCCGCCTCCTTCGTAAAAAGTGGAGGTATCAGCGACAACATTCACAGAAAACTCCCAGGGCAACGTTGTGCTGGTGTTTTTTCCCGTGATCGACCCTGTTTTCCTCAATCCCGCAATGTTGTTGATCAAACCGGGAGGTAGGGTTCCGACAATCGCGATGTTTTGGTTGGGGCAAAGAGAGGATACATCGGTCAGAAGTTGTAGGGAGTAGTCTTCCCCTACATTCACCTCGAAAGGTCCGGCCGTGGTTAACGCAGTCGGAGCAGGCGCAACCAACCGTAGATTAAAATCTAGGGAGGCCGAAACTGTTGATCCACCCAGCCCTGAAGTCCGGTTGAGAGTAAGGGTGACAGCTTGCGAGGTTGTTCCTTTGGCGAAAGGGGCAGCGGTCGAGGAGATAAGAAGATTGCCCGCGGTAAAGGTAACACCTGAGATTGTTGGGGTAATCGAGCTGGAATCGACAGTGAAACCTGCAGGAATGGTCACCGGAATCGTGTAAGCGGTTCCTGCCGTCCGGGTGAGTTGACCCGAGACCAAGGCTGCGATCCCCAAGGTCGGTGACGAGACGGTTAGAGTTAGATTCTGTGTGCTGGTTTGTGTGGGGTTGGAAACTCGGGCAGCAACAATCTCAATATTTACAGGAACTGCAGTACGTGGAATTCCAGAAAGAACACCAGTTGCTGCATCAAGAGTTAATCCGGCAGGAACAGAAGTAGTAGCGGTGAAGGTTGAAGGGGCATCGGTGGTGATGGTGTGGTTGAGCGCGACTCCCGCGGTGGCCGATACAGCCGCACTGGAGGTGAAGGCTGGGCCTGTGGCGGCTTGGACAGTTACCGTCAAACTTCCTGTGGCGGTGTTTCCTGTGAGCGAATTGTAGGCAGTGAATGTCAAAGTAGAGGAGCCGCTAATGCCTGCACCTGGAGAAAGAGTGATCAGGCCGGTAGCTGCGTTAATCGAAGCCCAACCGGGTGCTGAGGTGAGAGCATAGGTGTCCGCGCCATTGTTGCTGAGTATCTGGTGGGTGCTGGTCGATCCGGCGTTCATGGTGAGCGTTGTGGAACTAGTGATTTGCCCTACTCCACCGGAGAGTTTGCCTAGGACGAAGGTATCGGCGGAAGAAATATATTGCCCGAGGAGCAAGTCAACTTGATCAGGCTTGAGATAGAAGTAAGATTCGTAGGGTTGTCCAGGGAGCGCAGTGTCTGTGCTGAAGATTCCCGCAAGTCCAGCGCCGGTTGGGCCAGTCATAAATGAGTCTTTCATTCTAAATATGGCCAGCTGATCGGCATCCCCAGAGGTGGCCGCATTATAAAAGAGAAGATAAATGTCTTTGCCCCGCAAATTGGATCCAATGGAGGATTCAGCGGTGTAGATGGCGTCATCACCAAAATTAAGAAGGGTGTCGGTAAAGGTGAACGACGTGTATTGAGTGAATTTGCTCTCAAGGTTGGATAAGATAGTTGTTGAGGTGGTGATGGTGGCAAGCCCCTCAATTAGAGTCGTTGGATTATCGCTAAAGGTGCCGATCCGTATCAAATTGCCAGAGAAGGAGCTTCCCGAGGCCGAACCATCCGCGTTGCTCGATCTGAAAGCACTGCTTTCGTCGCTCTCTCCTGGAAAGTTAATGATTAGAGAATCTGCAGAAGCCTTCTGTGGCAAAATGCATGGAAGAAGGAACAGCAAGAAAAGACCAAAGGAAGAAAGGCCCGTCTTAGGGCAGATCGATGAGGTACTTACACGCCTATGCCGACGCAAGCTTTGGCGGTTGAAAAAACGCATAAAGTAAAGAAACACCAACTTTCAGAAAAAACTAGTGGAGAGCTGAACTGCCATAGAATTGTCACAAAGGTTTTTTTGGCCTGCCCGACCCCATTTTTTTCTCACACGAGGGATTGAAATATCGAAAAAATGGGTTCTCGAATCGCAGAAGCTGGAATGTGGATCACTAGGCATTTTGCTCATTTTAATATATGGCAACATGATGGCGAAAAGGGCGTGAAATTCATAAAGTACTAATAATCAGCGACAGCTTCGCTATTCTGTCATGAAAATGTCACAAAAAACCAGTGGAAAAAAAGCAGATCAAGATGCATCTTTTTCTCATGACAGAAATATTTCTGGCAACAACCAACCAAGGAGAAATCAAAAATATGAACAGCAATCGTTACAAACAATTTGGGGCCGCTCTCGCGCTTGCCCTCGTTCTCGCACAAAATACCTTCGCCGGCCTCGCGACCCCCTCTGGTATCGCGAAAGTTACCGTTCCTGGCGGGGTAGGGCGCACCGAGTTCTTCGGGATGCCCTTTGCTCGCCCTGTTGAGCGTAGCGGAACCATTTCCTCTGTTTCCACCACCGGCGGAAATGCCACCTTCACGGTTGCACTCGACGCAGGTCAGTCCTCGCTCCCAAGCCTGAGCAACACAGACCAGAACGTTGATGCTTGGTACGTTTTGGAGATTCTCGATGGCCCTGCCATCGGCTTCCTTCTTGCGTGCACAGGTAATACAGGTGACACCGCGATCACGGTTCAAGGGGATACGGGCACAGTCTCCGTTCCAGCTGGAACAAAATTCGTTCTCCGCAAAGAGTGGACACTTGCTACTCTTTTTGGTGCCGCATCGAATGCGAATGCATTTGGATATGGAACCTCTAGCACCGCCGGAACTGTAAAGGGCAAAGTCCAAGTCTATAACTCTCTCTTGGGAAGCTTGGCCACCTACTACATCAGGGAATCCGGCACTACCACCAAATCGTATAACTGGGCTCTTTCCACCTCTACTACAGCTCGGAACCACGTTCCTCTCCGCATGGGTCGTGGAATTGTTTTGGTTAACAATACAGCGAGCGATCTCACTTTTACGGCTGCTGGCGAATACCGCACAGCACGGACCCGTTTGAGCGTTCCCGCTGGCTACACCACCTTTGTCGCGAATCCCGGGCCGGCCGATGTCACATTCGATACCGCAACCATTCCTGCCACATCCCCTACTCGTGCAAGTGGGACTCCTGGAAGTGGTGACCAGTGGCAGATGTGGAATGCAACAACACGGAGTTTCACGACCTACAAGGTTGGCGGAACATCCAATGCAAACGGCCCTTCCATGTATCTAAGCTCGGCTCGCGTCAATCCGACGATTCCTGCCTTCAAAGCTGTAGCCGTGAAGCCCTTAGGTTCGGGTAATGTCGTTGTAACGATCGCTCCTAACCTCTGATTAACTAAAAAAGGGGATAAAAAAACATGAAAACCCAACTCAAATTGCTACCTAAGGCAGTTGCACTCGCCTTGCTTGGATTTGTTGCGGTTGAGCAGACAGGCCAAGCTCAGATTAATATCACCATGTCGGTCAATGGGTACTTCGGCAGCAACCTGTCGGCCTCAGGTGCTAATCTGGCTGATGGAACCATCGTTAAGTTGGGCATGTTCTATAACAACAGCGCCTTTACTCCCACGGCGGACGTATCGGCAGGCTGGGCTGCGCTGTCAGGCAGCATGCAGTCGAGATTGTCGACATTTGATGACAATTTCTACTCGTTCGCTTCGACAACGATGAATAGTGCGAATGGCAATGGTGCTGAGTTCCAGATCCTATATTCACCGGATCCGGATGTTCAGCCCGATGTCGCTTTTCAGAAGTTCTTCACTCTTAGTCCTGCTGTCACCAGCCCTACCTTGAGTGCAATCAACTTGGTTGGGTACAAGCCGTTTGTCTGGATCGAAACAGTGGATCGGAGCCAGTTCGGCCTGTATCAGGCAAACGTTGCCTTCCCCACAGGAACATTCCCTGACAATGATTACGGTTTCGACGTTATTGCCTCGAATGCCACTGCACTTGTGGGGTCGCTACTGGCAGATGACACAGGCGTTAAGTTGTCTGCTGTTCCCGAGCCTAGCGTGGCAGCGATGTCTTTGCTGGGTGTTGCTTTCATATCCCTCCTGCGTCGGAGGAGTTCGGTTGTTAAGAGTTAATTCAATCAAGAAATAAAGGAGATAATATAACATGAAAACAGTAGTAAAAGTAAGCGTAGCAGCACTCGCCCTCTGTGGTGTGCTCGTCCAACCCGTAATGTCACAAAGCAGCGAGACAGTGCTGGCCCTGCAGTCGAAGCTTTCGAGCCAAGCTCAAGGGGGGAATTCTGCATTCAATATCGCGTTCGGGTCATTGAATCAGGGTCTGCTCTCCTTGGCTAATAAGCCCAGTACCGCAGATGGTGCAGGTGCTTTTGCAGAATGGTACAATGCTAACTCTCGGACCTTTGTAAGCTGGACTGGTGTGGTCGGCTCCGCCATTACAGATTCCGACGCATTTATCCGTTACTATGGTCCAGACACATCGGTAGAAAATCGTGCAGGTGGCGCTTTGGCCAGCATCTTTAACCCCGCCCAGGATAACCGCGCTTTGGCGTTCGTGTCCTACGAGTTCACCCCTGGCAGTGGAATCACCGAGATCGGTTTGTATGATCTTGGTTTTGACTGGGGAAATGCTGCAGACACCGCGCAGTTCCCGCTTGGACTCTATGATTTCATCAACTTGAACAGCGATGCTACTGCGGTTTACGGTTCGGTGAATCCCAGCCAAGGCGATCTAGGTACGTTGACCACCTCGTCTGTGCCAGAGCCTTCTTCTGCTTCCTTGCTACTATTAGGTGGCTTGGCACTGACAGCAGTCCGTCGCTTCAGGAAAAACGTCTAACCCCAAGGACAAACAATCCAACAAAGAAAAATTAAAAATATGAACAATAAATTCTATCTAACAATTCTTGCAATCTTTGGTCTTGCCGCAGCCAACACGGCAAAAGCCACAACGTTCGTTGATGTTGCCACACTAGGAGACGGCGTTGCTGTCGCAACAACAGGTGGAACGGTCAAGGTGGACGCAACAGTACTGACCAAAAATCAGCGCTGGACCAGGGATCGTGTATACATCCTTGCAAACAATGTGATCATCCCTTCTGGGATTACCCTCACAGTCGAAGCTGGCACTTTAATCCGGGCTGAGCAGGTTTGGCGTCAGTCTGCCGCAAACGGCACAGCTGAAGCAGCCGCAACACCCGCTGACCCGGGTGCGATTGTTGCTGCTCAGGGCGGCCGCCTGAACATGTTGGGCACGGCTGAAGCGCCTGTTATTATTACTTCGATGGATGATGTTAACGTCCCGGGTGGGTTCGAAACTGTTCCCTACGTCGAGAATTTGGGTAAATCAGGTGGTTTGAATAACGAGAGAGTGCTTAGGCAGGGTGGAACTTCAGCTTTTGGCACTTTAGGCGTTGGAACTTATGAGTATTCTGGAGGAACTCTCACCGCTGCAGCTAAGAACTATAGCAAGACTTGGGGGGCGACCTCCGCTTTCCGTTACGAAGCCCTCTGGGGTGGAATCGTAATGTGCGGCAAGGGTACGGTGAATAAGGGATACGCAGCTGGCGAAAATGCAAACACCTCCGCAGTTGTATTGCCAACAGTCAATGCTACGACGGGCGCTATCTCGGGAACATCGAAGGGTGTGCAAGCAGTTGAAGGTATGGCTGGATTTTCCGCGTATGCCTTTGGTGGTGGGGATCAAGTGTACCCTCCCGATGACAGCGGTAATTTGACCTTTGTCTCAAATCGTTACGGCGGTTATGTGATCGCTGTCGACGTAGAGCTCAACTCCTATTCGTTTTACGGTGTAGGTCGTGGAACGAACCTTTGCTTCTTAGAAGCGGCCAACAATGCGGACGATGATTATGAATTCTGGGGCGGTGATGTATCAGGCCGATGGCTTCTCTCCATGTGGTGTGGGGACGACGGCGTCGATACTGATCAAGGATTCCTTGGTACCTTCCAGAATGTTACTCAGATTCAGCAAAACGCCGTTGGCGCTGCCGATGGCACAACATTGTCCGGGCGCTCCACAAGCAATTATGGTGATTCCGGCACGGAGAATGATGGTCCAGAGAGCGCAAACACTGCCGTTCCTTATTCGACCTACATCATGTCGAACATGACCTTGATTGGGCGTGGATACGCCAGTGCAGCGAGCTGGAGCAGTACGAGTTTGTACTCTGGCCCTAACTTTAAGGACAATGGCGGTGCACGTTGGCACAACAGCTTAATCATGGACTTTCCAGGTGGGGCAGTTCATATCGCAGGTCGTGGTACAGTCGGCACTGATGCCACTGCGGCTGAAGCATCTTCGGAAGGTCGATTTAATGCTGCTCGTTCTTCAGGTGGCTTTGATGGTGCAGGCCGGGCAATGGATTTGACAACAACTGATACAGGTGCATCGGACGCTCCAGACGGTCGCTTCAATAACTGCTGGTTCTATCGTGACGGTCTCGCCAAGAGCAGTGCGTTTGGTAGCGATGGTAAATATCTCTCCAAAGCAGCCTTTGACGCAGCTTATAGCGCTGGTAGCGCAGGCTGGGATACAGCATCTGATGCTAACCTATTTCCTGTGAAGTATGATAGGAATGGTCGTGGGGCATCAGCTGATGGAACTCAATCGCGTTGCAATGCTCCTTCGGCGGTAGCACAGATCAAACTCGCATCGAACTACAACGTGTTTAATCAAAATCCTGGCGTTATTGTGAATCCCTACACACGAATCAGTGGAATGGATCTTCGCATCACGGATAGCGCCGCAAGAGATTTGGCAAACAGCTCCATACCCTCTGTTCGTGGATTGAACAGTGGTGAGACCTTTGTTGGCGCTGTTCGGGATAACATGTGGATGCGTGGGTGGACATTGGCCGATAACCTCGGTGCGTTCGCTGGCAGCCAAATTGTCCCCGACGTAACGGTGACTGTGAATGCTTCTAGCCAACCTGTAATCACCTTCGGTGGTGAAGCAGGGGTCAAGTACGTGATCGAAGCATCTACCGACAACAAAACCTTCGTGCCTGTGACCACGGTTTTGGCTGTCGCAGGAAACAATCCTTACACCGATGCGGCAAGAACTGTTAGTGCCGTACCGCTTTACTATCGTGTTATCGCACTCTGATTTGACGTAACAGATCATAAAGAAGGGGCAGACTGGTTAATCCCGGTCTGCCCCTTCCTTTTTTGCACATAGTGAAAATCAATTTATATTTAATATTGGCACTGTTGGCCCTGCCTTATTGTGCATTTTCTCAACCTATAAAGAAGAGCTTGGATTTTATATCATGTCAGGAACGAGCTTTGACAAATTCACTCAGGTGCATGGAGACTATCCATGGGGACGAATACCGGACTGCACTGACTCAGATCTTTGTTGCTGAAAATCTGGCCTATTTCAAAAAGGCAGATAAAGCTCAGGAGGTCCTTCGCGCATTCCATCCTCACTACGCCATTCCATATGGTTGTGTCGATTCTGCATTAATCTTAATGGGCTATGGTGAAAAAAAGGGAGCGCTTGATTTAGTATCGTTGGGAGTCGAATTATTGCCCTATACCTCAGGCCGTGGAGGCGAATTAGTTCAATTTCAGCTTCTTAAGTTAGCCACTGTTATGGGTGACTCAACTGCGGTTCAGCGAGCCTTTGAGGCGGAGAAAATCACAAATGTCGATCTTAAGAAGCCCTATCAACTATTTCTCCAGGACTGGAAGCCAAACATCTGGAATCAAATTCTTGATTATCTGAAGCCGGGACGTCATTGGTCAAACATACCCAAAGGCCTTAACCGTGAGGGAGTAATCCAATGGCATGCAAAGCGTGCTGTGGATATTTTTACAGCACTACTATTTATCAAAGATGCGGAAAACAAATTTCTTTCGGGGGAGAAGTATCCTGCGCATTGGATCGAATTTGCCGCTGGTTCAGGTATCGCAGAATCTTTTAACACCAGAAATATATCCGTCCAAATGGAGCTGGCCAATTTGGCGCTTATGGAGGGCAATGAATCTGCCGCACTTACTTTGGCGGAGAGTATAGGCAAACTCCTCATCCCATGGGCTCCCCACATGTCAGGTATTTACCCGCTCGAGCGTGATTTGGCCTTGTTGCTATCAAAGCTAAATGATGCAACTAATCTTCGACAACAATGTAAGGATAGGATTGTAAAGCGTGTTGAAATTCTCAAGCAGGTTCTTGATCCGAATGAGCAGATGACTCATCTCCCTTTTCTCGCAGAGGCTTTTTATGCACTCGGTGACACACAGGAAGCTACGAATGTGTGGAGAACGGCTGCTGACTTATGCGCCAAAAACCAAAATCCAGAAAGTCAGTCGATCGGATTGACCCGAATCTGGATGAGTTATGCCCGAGCAAACTGCCTGCCAGAAAAAACGACTGAGACTTTTCTGCAAAAAATCGAGACCAAACTTCCGGAGGAGTATACGAAGGTTCACTTTTAAGTTTTGGACATGGGACAAAAGCTTTAGTTTTTTTGGGTGAGTGTAACGAATAGGGTTTCGGGGATGAAATGGGTGTGGGCTAGTGTGTTCTTGGCGGGTGCACTGCTGGGTTGGACTTGGACCTTCAATGAGGATCTTGGATTTCAGTTGAACGCAGCACGTTTCTTATTGGAGCACGGCGATGTGCCCAGGGGGGAGCCTTTCCTTGATATTCACTCATCGCATCACTACGTGGATTTACAGTGGCTATGGCAGTTGGTCTTGTACGGAATCTACACAATGACGGGTCTTGAAGGAGCCATGCTGGCAAATCTTCTTATTCAAGCTCTCGCAGGCGGAATTCTCCTATGGCGCTACCGTTCGAACGAAGGAGTGTCCGCAGGGGCGGTCACCGCCTTGTTGCTTCTTATGTTTTTTATGGGGAGTCCTGGGTCGATTCGACCGCACTCACTTTCCTGGGTTTTTCTGGGGCTGGTGCTGCACTGCCTAGAGTCTGCCCGAAGGGGAGATATGCGAGGAGCTTGGTTGTTGCCCTTGTGCATGGCGGGCTGGGTGAACTGTCATGCGTTGTACAGCTTGGGTCTTATAACCATCTTCCTTTATCTTGGTACGTCGCTGTGCGCAGATTCCCTAAGATATGGGATCGGCGGTGCTTGGAAAAGGGGGCAGATTATATGGATTGCTGGAATCGTGGCTGTTCTGGCATGTCTGTTAAACCCATATGGCTGGGAGGCCCTATTTTTTCCTCTTCAGCAGGCGCAATTAGTATTCTCAAATAGCATGGTGAAAGAGGTGGTGGATGAGCTTCAGCCTCTCTGGGCTGGATCCTTTTGGGATACTCCTTGGGGTGGATTCCCAGTGGTTCATATCAAAAAAATCATGATGAACGTTCTATTTATCGCTTTAGCAATTGGGGGATGGTGGGGAAGGTCAAAAATCCCGCCATCCGGATGGGCGATTGGGGCAGCTTTTGCAGTGTTGCCATTAGCTGCCTCAAAAAACTTTGGGTACTTTTTCTTTGCCTTTGCCCCTTATGCAGCCATTGGGTGGGAAGCTCAGGTTCGGAAATACTGCAAGGGAGATGTCTTTTTGAGGAAAGGGGTGCTTACTGCCGCTCTTGTCATCATTTTTTTGGTTGTTTCGGGGCGATGGGATTCTTTCTTCTGGTCTCCCCGGTTTGGGGTGGGGCTAGACTCAGGAGTCCATCCCACGGGTGCTGGAGATCTGTTGGCGAGTCTTCCTGCTGATGTCCGAATCCTAAATGGACACAACCAAGGAGGCTGGTTGGGTTGGTGTTCAAGGAAACGGATATTTATTGATAGCCGAAACGACATTTATCCCCACGAACTTTTTGAGGATGTAAGGCGTGCGGAGATCGATCCAGTTCATTTTCTCAATCTGCTCGAGCGAACAGGGGTAGGGGCTGTATTTGCCAGCGTAAAGGATCAACCCCTATGGATCCGCATTTTGTCTGCGCGAGCAGGACCAGATGGATGGAGGAATATAGGGAAAACACGATGGCAGGGGCCCGACTGGCGTCCAGTGTGGATGGATGCAAAAGGGGTGCTTTTTCTTCGGGCAGGTGTTGCTACAACTTTGCCTGAGGTTAAGCCGTTGGAGCCTGAGGCAAAGCGGTGGCAGGAGGCAGGCTCGCGTGTGCGGGATATTCTGAAAGAACAATCTGAGAAGCCGTTTTCCTATGGGCGGCTGTTCTTGATGGGAGCACGGACATTTCCTACTGATCTAAATCGGCTGGTGGCTCGCTCCTCTGCGATGGGGCAGGGAAGAGAGCTGAAGGGCTTTGCGCTCAGTGCGATGGAAAAATGTGAGTGGTTTTATCCCATGGTTTGGATGAATCTGGCTCTCTGGTTGGAACAGGATGGAGATTATGAGCTGGCAGATGATTGTTGGGCTGTACTGGATCGACGGTTGGGAGATTCACGAATTCGTTTTAGGGCTGATGAGATCCGTAGATGGAGAGTGCGATGAGATCTAAGGTGGGATTGACATCTAGATCCGGCCTAAAATCCAGGAAAGACAAGATCGGCCGGCGTTTGAGGAATGTAAGGGATCAAAAGAGAATCGAAGTATCCATCCTGTACCCTTGTCGAAACGAAGAAGGGACGATTAAGGATTGTTTGATGGAGGCGGACTCAGCGCTCCGTGAGGCGAACGTGATGGGGGAATCGGTGGTAGTGGACAATGGCAGTACAGATCGATCGGCTCGGATTGCCCGTGAAGTAGGCGCACGAGTCGTTCATTGTGAGATTCTTGGCTATGGAGCTGCTCTGGATTGTGGAATCCACTTTGCAAAGGGGCGTTACATCCTGATGTTGGATGCTGACGGAAGCTATGATCCCAAAGGACTTCCTTTATTTCTGGAACGATTGTGGGCTGGCGATGATATGGTTATCGGGAACCGGTTTCTTGGTGGAATACAACCAGGAGCGATGCCTTGGAAGAACCGGTACCTTGGGAATCCGGTTCTCTCATTCCTGGGTCGTTTGATGTTCGGACTGTCCTTGGGGGATTTCCATTGCGGAATCCGTGCCTTCCGACGTGAGGCAATACTGAAACTTAGTTTGCAGGGTTTAGGAATGGAGTATGCAACGGAGATGATCGTTCGGGCAGGGTTAACAGGTTTACGGATCGGAGAGGTGCCGGTGGTTCTACGTAGAGATCGGCGTGGTCGCCCCTCCCACTTGCGTCCTTGGCGCGATGGATGGCGACATTTGCGGTTCATGCTGCTTTTTAGTCCTCGGTGGCTTTTCCTCGTTCCGGGTATTGCTTTGGGTTGTGGTGCTTTAGGACTGGGAACGTATGCATCGATAGGAGGTAATGCTCCGGGTCGGGAAATCCTTTTTCTGTTCTCATTTCTGGGAATAACGGCTGGATATCAGTTTTTTTTATTCGGGATGCTAACAAGGGTGTTTGGGGTGGAGACCGGGTTCTTGCCCGAACCAAAGGGGTATCGGAATCTTTTTCGACGATTCAATTTAGAAAGAGGAATTCTGGCGGGACTATTGGCCATGCTTGCTGGAACTCTTTTGGTCTTCCTAGAGGTAGCAAGCGTGTCCAGGGGTGCTGAATTTTCCTGGCCGAAGGCTCTTGGTGCAGGACTTCTGCTTTCGATGGGTCTGCAAACCCTGTTATCCAGTTTCCTTTTTAGTTTTCTAGGGATTTCTTTTCGAATGAAAAAAAGATAATCGGAAACGGGATCGATATTTGAGGCACGAAATTATTTGCTCTGGGTAAGGGCAAATTAAAAACCTAGAAGCTATAGGATGCATTCAAGCTTACATCCCAACCCTTAGTATAGCTTTGATACGTATAATCTGTGCCATTAAAGGTTTGGGTTCTTTGAATGATTGGATTCAAAAGATTCTTTCCCCGAAAAGTAATCCTCCAATTGTCGGTGATTCCTTGAGTCATATTGAAGTCCAGGGAAGGCGCAGGCTGTTCATAAATATCAGGCAAAAAGCCAATAATCTGTCCGTTCAGGTCTGCAGCAGGTGAACCCACCGAATATAGAAACGGGCCCGTTACATTGTAGAAAAGCCCTGCATAGAACTTGTATTCGTCATTGTCATAGTTAAGTCCTGCATTGATGATGTATTCTGGTTGACCTTGTAGTGGTCGATTATTGGTATTCTGTCCGTTTTCCTCAAGTACATCGACCGTTTCGGGTGATAGTGGGACACTCGACTGAATCTGGGAGTAGTTAAAATAAACCGAAAAGTTTTTAAGCCAGGATGCAACCTGATCTAGACGTTTTCGGGTCTCCACTTCAACTCCATAAACAATACCGCTAGGGGCATTCTGATACTGAAAGTACTGAAGATCGTAATAAGGGTTATTAAAGGTCACTTGTTCCATTGGAAGACTTAAGTCTTTATAAAAAAGGCTGACAGCGACAACCTCGCCCGCACGTGGAAACCATTCTGCGCGCATGTCGTAGTTATTCGCCTTCGAAAGTTTCAGATTGGGATTTCCAAGGTAAAATTCGTCATCGGCAAAATCTTTCGTTAGGACTGGCCCCATCTCCTTGAAAGACGGGCGGGCCAAGGTTTGGGACCAAGCAAATCGAAGGTTCACTCCCTCCGTCAGCTTAAAAGTAGCCCCCACGGCAGGAAGTAAATCGAGCTGTTGGATTTTAGCCAATCCGCTTCCTGTTCCCCCTGTGAAATTGGGATACTCATTTGGATCGTAAAGAAGGGCGGGCAGGTTATTGGAGCCTTTAACCTTCAGATTTGTATTTTCGAATCGTGTTCCTCCGGAAAGGCGAAGGGATGGAAAGAGATCAACCTCGGCCATCAAATAAGAGGCGGTGACTTGTTGGCTGGCAGTGTAGAAACTACCCGCACTGTTGGCTCCACCGGACTGGTTGTATAAAGTATAGCTCATCATCTCATCCCCAAAACCCGACGGCACAGGATTGACGAGGCCGGCCCCGATGGTGTCCGTAGATCCCTGCTGAAGGAAAACATCCGACCACGCCGAACCATTCGTAGGTTGGTATTGGGCATAGACATTCTCTCCTGCGCCTTGCCCGGCGTTGTACCCTCCGTAAATATAATTAAAGCTGGCTTGATTATAGTTACGGTTATTTGAATCGAGGTAAAATCCTGTCTTAAAAGCATCAGTCCGCTCCTTCTCTTCCAACATCGGTATTGTAAAATCAACAATGGAGTAGTAGCTGTTTTCATCAAGCTGTCGCTGGAATCGTAATAAAGTATCGTTGGCTGAACTTGTGGGGGGTGATACTGGATTTTGGTATGAGGTGTCACTGTAGACGCCATTGGTGGACAAATTGTAAGTAAATTGCCTCTGATCCGGCTCTGTGAGATTTGCCTGGCCGAGTCCCCCGTTCCAATTGATCTTGATGTTGCGAAGGTTTTCGAACCTGTGTTCACCCACGAGCTGGAGATAGCCTAGATTCCTTTCTCCATAATCGATCACATCAGAGTAGGTCGTGAACTGCCCAGATGTGGCTGGGTCGCTTCTCTGAATGGCGTTATCGTCCGCACCCAACGTGTACATGACATTCATCGATACCTTATTGTCCTTGTCCCACTGCCCCGACATACCCACCAATCCGCCCCATAGAAGCTCTTGTGTTCCCTGTGCCTGATTGTAAGAAACCGTTGCATTTGTATCAACAATGAGTGTGTTGTTTGTGGTCTTATCTAAAACAAGATTCTGACGGACTCCGTTCCCGTAGTAGGAGTATTTGTTTTTGTAACTAAAAACACCAATTACGCCGACTTTTTCGTCCTGACCGAATTCATGAAAATCACCCCCTTGCAAGTTAAAGGACATGTTGGGTGGAGGAGCTTTTGTTTTTAGGCCAATAACCGGATTTAACTTTCGCATTTCAGTATTTACCTCGTCCGCTTGACCTAACACAGGATCCGGATAGTTAGTGCTGCTGTGTGTATAGTATTGACTGGGTGTCGAGTTATTGAGGGAGGAAAGCTGGTTATTGTTAACGACGCTATCCGGAATCAGTCGTTGATTCGCTTTCCCGCCGAAAACTCCGGTGCCCCCGCCCTGGTACGTTAGGAAATCCGGGTTGAAGGTGGTCTGGGAGTTGTACTCCATGGTTATGCCAGTTCCGAAGGAGGGTTTATCCGGAAAGGTCTTGGTCCGAATGTCAACGCTGCCACCCGTGAAATCGGCTGGCTGGTCAGGGGTAAAAGTCTTGTATGTATTGATGCTCTCAAGGATTGTTCCAGGAAAAAGATCGACATTGATCGCTCGGCGATCGGGATCTGTAGAGGGAAGACGGCCTCCGTTTAAAAGGGTATTTACATAGCGATCCGGCATGCCGCGGACGGCAACGTATTTGCCGTCTGCCACGGATGTCCCGACCATGCGTTTCATAGCGTCCCCGGCATTTGCCGCGCCAAGGCGGGAGATAAAATCCTGTCCAATCATATCCATGACAGCAGTTGCCTGTTGGCGTTCGGCTAAGAGACCGGTTTCCGATGCTTTTTCAATTTCGCCTGGAACCACAAGCTCTTCCATCTCTTCGATCTCGGCGACAGCCTCAAACCGCATTTCGTTGAAGGAACCAGCAGCGACCGAGATATCTGGAACTGTTTTTGGAATGTAACTGGGGGCTCGAGTTTGGATTGTATAAACACCAGGGGGAACGCCGGAGATGGTAAAGTTTCCTTGGTCATCAGTGACCGTTCCAAAGGGAGAGCCCATAATCGTCACCTGTGCCTTTGCAATCGGTTGACCAAAGTCTGAATCAACCACTTGTCCTCGAATTCCTCCAAACTGCTGGCTGAAGGCAGAGGCGCATAAAGTGAGGCTGAGGAACGTAAACCAGAGGGCGCTTCTAGTGATCGGCCGGAGAAGACAAAAACTCTCTTTGATGCACAACGCGAACGACTTGGAAATCTTTGCCCCAAGATTCCAGATCGGTCCGAAATTTGTTTTGCTCGGCTGAAACCTCTTCATTCCCCGATTCTGATACGGACCACTACCAGCGGTAGGGACAACCTCGCGTCAATACAACAATCTGTCAGCAAACCCCCAACATCCCCTCATAACTCAAATCTTAGACCAGTAAACTGCCTCCCCTTATCCACCCCCTATCGGCCACTACCTCCTTGGCACCACCTCTGACCCCCAATTCCATAAACATCATCCCAAGCGACTGCCCTTCAACGAATTACACGACCTCTGACCCCATATAAACCATTGCAGATCATGGCCTTACATGCCTACTTTTTAACATTGACCTCTGACCCCACAATTTAAAAACAGCCTTTTAAATTATTGTAAATCAACGATTTGCAAGACCTCTGACCCCATATAATTCATTGGTGCACAGGTATTTGCGAGGCGTTTTTTTGGCGGACGCGAAAAATTTTGAAAGGGCGAATCCTTTGCTGGTTTTTTGAGTCTAATCTAGTATGGCGAGAAAGCGACGGTGCATTGTCCCAGGGGCGTTCTATCACGTTTGTAATCGGGCAACGGAAAAGAGGGTGTTGTTCCAGACTCCTGCGGATTTTGATCTTTGGGTAAAGACCCTGCGCGAAACTATTGAATTATACCCACTCAAAATTCACGCCTTTTGCGTCATGCCAAATCATTGGC
>Ga0214919_10004084_pt1 | contig 21490 bp, 22 predicted proteins | sample LL1503_MetaG_FD_177994 | JGI IMG/M metagenome (GOLD analysis project Ga0214919, IMG submission 177994) | Freshwater microbial communities from Lake Lanier, Atlanta, Georgia, United States - LL-1503 | ecosystem: Environmental > Aquatic > Freshwater > Lake | place: USA: Georgia | collected... | reverse complement strand
TGCAGGCAAGTTCCTCTATGACAAGTGCGGCTGGATCACACTTGATTACTTACCGTATTTAACTAAACCTCAAACTGACTCTTAAGAGGTAAGAGAGCAGCTTTACGGGCGCAGAGTTTCTATTTCCTGCAACCCACCTATATCCACTGCGCCCAATAGGTCCGCAAAGAGTAATGAGGTAAGAGAGAACTCTGTTGCCCCGTAGCTTTAACAAATATGCCACTGCCCCAGCACCACGTAAGGTTCTATCTCCTGTTATAACAAAGACCTCACGGGAGCACTGTTCTAGGCTGAGCCCAAAGGATGAAAGCTCTGCGCTATGAAAATCCAGCGCTGTGATTTGAATCTTCTTCTGTAGCCAGTTAATAGAGTCAATACAAAGTTCGCATTTACCATCGTAAATAACGCTTATCTTACTCATTGGTGATTGCCTCCACAGTTCAACTCTAACTCACCTAGACAGCCTAAAAGGGCGATAGATAAACTCACACAATGAGGCGAATAGTTGCGATCTGTGCGATGGTTTTATTACTTAGCAGCTGTTCACAAAAGGCAGCTTTTGAAGAGTTAGCAGATGGTGTGTGTAGCAGTGAGCAAAAAAAACTAGTAGAAGCACATATCTCCTCTCAAATAGATGCAATTGCCAATCAAAAGTGGGAGTTGGCCTACTCCTATGCCTCCCCTGGCTTTAGAACAGGTGTTGCCATAGAGCAGTTTGTATTCATTATCGGTGCTCAGTATCGAATGCTCATTGAAAATCAAGGCTATGAGTTCAGCGCCTGCAGCATTGCTAATGAGAAGATTTCTCAGCAAGTAGGAGTTAAAAGCAAAGCTGGCCTAACTAACCTGACCTACATCCTGTCTGTGCACAATGAAAAACTAGGCGTTGACTCTGCAACAGCGGCCCAGCCAAAACTTGAGGCTTAAAAGTAGATAGGGCAGTTATTAAAAAAGAACGAGTTAGTTTTTTCTCACATACTCAGCTGCATGAGGAAATCCATTAGCTTCAAGCTTGACTGCTAAATCCTCCTTAACAGCCTTAACTACTTTATGTGTTCCATTGCAGTTCTTCTCAGGATCTGTGCTGTATCCGCACGTGCAAGCGCCCATGGCATAACTCTTTTCATCTAATAAGGAGAGCTAAATACTAGAGCGCCAGGCAGATTGTGGCTCTTTGAACTATGGGCAGGGCCTTGGGTGTTAAACACTTTGCCCAAGAGTATGGCCTCATACTCACCTAACGGTCTAGATTTGCACATGTGACTACCTATGCCAATCGTGCATTTGATACACCTCGCCCCGCGCAGTATCCAGGTATTCCAGCACCTATCTTTCGTCGCAACTGGCGCACACAACCCCACCTACCTGGTCCCCATCCACTGCTTTCGGATTGGTTGACTCTTACCTTTATTAGAAACACTCCACAGTTTCTCTCTAAGATGCAAAAGCGCTATGGAGACACCTGCGCCTTTTACTTATCGCGCAGATTATTCATAGGAGTATTTTCAGCAGAGGCAGTTCATCAGGTAACCGTTGCCCAGCAGCACAACTTTGTTAAAGGCGTTGGCTTTGCGCGCATGCGCAAAGTATTAGGTGAAGGCCTGCTCACTAATGAAGAGCCAATCCACTTAAATCACCGCCGCCTGATGCAGCCACCATTTCACCATGCAAACCTTGATTCCTACGTCGCCATCATGCATCGACTAGTTAATGAACACATCAACACATGGGATGGCAAAGACAGTGTCAACTTAGCTCCGCAGATGATGGCACTTACCTTAGAAATAGTGAGCCAATGCTTATTTGGCCTTGAATCATCTAAATACACAGCACAGATCGCTCACTCCATGGAGATCGCAATAGATCGCATCGAGCGCACGATGTTGCCGGGCTTAGAGCGCTTTGATAAATCAGCTCTTTCCTACTTTGTAGCATTTGAAGAGGCAGCTAATCAGCTGGCAGATATAGCAGAGGAAATCATTCAAAGCCGAATCGCAGCCAACACCACCCACAGTGATGATCTCCTTGGCATTTTGCTACAAATGCGAGAACACATCTCTATGGAACACATCCGAGATGAAGTTCTAACGCTCATCCTAAGCGGTCATGAAACAACTGCAAATGTTTTAACCTGGGCCTTTTCCTATATGAGCAACAACCCACAAGCTGCAGCAGATCTTGCCAAAGAGACAGATCAAGCACAGTGGATTAATGAGAATCGAGTTCCAACATTTGGCGAGCTTGAAGCATCATCCACCTTTGCTTCAGCCGTCTTAAGTGAAACTCTGCGCCTTGCCCCACCAGTCTGGGTTTCCCCACGAATTGCACTTAAAGATTGCGTCATCGATGGCACACAAATACCAGCAGGTGCTCATGTCTTAATTAGCCAGTTTGTAACACAGCGACTAGAGAAATACTTCACAAACCCCAACACATGGAACCCTTATCGCTGGATGGATCCACATTTTGAAAGCTCACTACCTCGCGGTGCCTACTTCCCATTTTTAGCAGGTAGCCGCAAATGCCTAGGAGAATCCTTTGCACTTGCTGAATCACGCCTCATTTTGTTATTAGTTGCCCATAAGTTCCACACCTCAAACCAAATGCCAAAAGCACAACCGCGCACCACCTATAGAGCAAAGGGTGTTGTGCCAACTTTGATCAAAGCGCGCAGCAAAGCATATGAGTGAGCAAATAGATCAGTTCTTTGCCCCTGATGGCACGCTGATCTCAATTCCAGTTAAACCTGCCAAGAAGATTGCAGTCCTAAAAGAGATAGCAAAGAAACTATCTCCTGATACTAAATACCCTGAAAAAGAGTTAAATGCAGTTATAGCCACCTACCACCCAGATACGGCAGCCATTAGACGGCACATGATTGAGTATGGGATCTTGGAGAGGGATGGAGGAAGTGTTTATTGGGTGTCCGATAACTCTTAATCATCTGACACCTTACTTAACAACCACCCTCACCACATCCGCAGCCGTTGCGCTCTGCCCTAGCTCCACGTTCACATTGGTTGGTATGCCATTGATCTGGGCTGCAGAGAGCAGGGCTAGCTGTGCTGCGATATCACTCATCCAGTAGAAGGCAGCTGGGCCTGCTCTATCGATGATTTCTTGGGCTTTTGCTAATTGAAGATCATTGAACTTTTCTTCATCATTGTTATTGCACTCAATAATCCATAGGAGATAGTTCTTTATATCTAACGCTATGCCTTTGTTCTCTTGATCAGTTGCTATCAATTCTTTTAGTTCACCATCAAGGGTGCGCGCACGGCGCTTCTTCTTTGTGCGATTAAGGAAGAGGAAGATCAGGGTGGCTATAAAGAGGGTTTCTAACATGGGCTTTAGCGTAGGAGGGGCCTCTGACATATTGTCAGTGGGGCTGCCTACTGTGATCCCCATGAGAAACCTACGACTTGGCAGCATGCTCATAGCCCTGTCGGTCTTAACCCTTGTGGCAGGAAGGCTGCAACCCACAAGCTGGTTTGAAGATATCCCTTATGCCAATGCAACCTTTGGCAATGTAGTTGCTGGGTTGTTTTTCTACTTCGCCATATATGTTCTAGGCCTACAAAGTCTGGAGTATTTCAGAGCGCCACGAGTGGGATTAAAAACTCTCTTTGCACTTCTTATTGCAGCAATCTTTATCTTTGGTGAAATTAGAACTTCAGATAATGAGCGCATGAGCGTGTTAGAGACTGTGATGGGCATAATCTTTTTGCTCTCTATTGGCTATAGCGAAGAGATATTTTCCAGAGGCTTTGTATATGGGGCTCTCTATAAGTTTGGTAGAAGGAGTGCAATCTTCTTCTCTTCCTTAGGCTTTGGCCTTATGCATATCAACCGCTATTGGGGAAGTGATTGGGATGCATGGCTTGCCTATTGGCATGTGGTGGAGACTTTTGGCTTTGCCATCTTTGCTTGTGCTCTCATGATTCTCACGAGAAGCATCTGGCTAGTTGTCGTTTTTCATGGACTCATTGACTGGAGCATCGTCTTTGATGAATACATTCCACCTGATCCCAATGAGGTTGCATGGGAGCCATCGATGTGGGAAGGCTTAACCTCACCGCTATTTAACTTGGCAATCTTCCTATTTTTGGCGTGGTTGCTCTTTAAGATTGAAAAGGGAACTGTGCCCCGCTGGGTTAAGCGTCTTGCACTCAAGTGGAAGTTGGTTGAGCCTGAGTTAGCTAACGCTTAACTCTTCAACACCCTCACCACTTTCCCTAGATCGTCATCGGAAGCAAAGCTGCTATCTGATTGCGCGCAATCAAGAAGCCTTGCTTGACTAAATCATTAGTACCTTCAAATCGGCGATCTTCATGCTCTATGCAAAGGACTCCGTCATAGCCAACCTGTGACAAGGTTGCCACGAAATTAGCCCAATTGATCTCACCATAGCCAGGCAGACGTGGACGTTGCCATCCAATTCCAGCTGACATGATTCCATTGTTATAGAGGCCTTCGCGATCAATCTCCATGTCTTTAACATGTGTGTGATAGATGCGTGAACCAAATTCACGGATAACGCGCTCAATATCAATCATCTGCCAGAGCAAGTGTGATGGATCCAAGTTCAATCCAACTGTTGGTCCGAACTTATCAAACATCTCTCGCCAAATTCGTGGTGAGTAGGCAACATTGTGGCCACTTGGCCATTCATCTTTACTAAAGATCATTGGGCAGTTCTCAATTGCAATCTTCACATTGCTATCGGTGGCAACTTTGACAATCTCTGGCCAGACTTTAAGAGCTTCGGCCCAGTTCTCATCTTGTGTCTTAGAGGCATCTGCGCCAATAAAGGTGCTCACTACTGGAACACCCATCACTCCTGCAGCGCGAATAACTTTCTTAGTATGTTCATTAACTAGTTTGCGCTGCTCTGGATCTGGATGCAGATTGTTGGGATAGTAACCAAGAGCTGACATCTCAATCTTTCGAGATTTCAACTGCCCAACAATCTCTTCACCTTCAGACTTACTCAAATCTTCTACTTCAATATGGGTGATGCCGGCATATCGTCTGTTCACACCGGCGCTCTTTGGCCAACAACACACTTCCAGCATCTCGAACTTTTGAGCAGCTGCCCAATCTGCTATCTCAAGCAGAGATAGTTCTGGCAGTGGGGCCGTTAGTAGTCCTAGCTTCATTTCTTTCTCCTTATCGCCTGTGGTTTTACTCTATGCAATCTTTACCCAGGCCGAGTTTTTCGAGCTCTGAGCAATTGCATCGGTTATCTCTAAACTTTTAACGCCATCTGCAAAGGTTGGGTAGGAGTTGGATTGGGTGCCATTGTTAATATCTTCATAGACCCTTTCAAATAACCCACGGAAGGTTTCAGAGAAGCCTTCCACGTGACCACCTGGATAGAAAGCGGTTCTTGCAGCATCTGGTGACAACATCCCTGGATCTTTATGCAAAACCTCATTTGCCCTGCCTCTATGGCCAATCCAAAGCTGCTCTGGATTTTCTGAATCAAAGGCAAGAGAGCCATCTGGCCCACTTATCTCCCAATTAATAGAGTTCTTTCGCCCAGAGGAAACTTGAGAGATGGAGATAGTTGCACGGGCCCCATTACTAAACCTTAAAAGAATTCCAGCAGCATCATCTGAGCTCATTGAAACAGGCTCTCGCACAGATGTTGAATCAATTGTAAAAGTCTGCACTGGACCAGTTGGCTTTTGTCTTACTGGCACAAGAGTGTGAAGGTCGGCAAAGACTTCGGTTACCTTTAATCCAGAGACAAAGCCGATCTGATCAATTAAATGCGAACCAATATCGGCAACTGCGCGCAGCTCTCCTGCTTTCTCTGACTCTAAGCGCCAGTTCCAATCTGTATCTAAGGTCAACCAATCTTGGTGGTAGTGGCCTTTAACATAGCGAGGTGCGCCAATCAGGTTAGTGCTAATTAAATGCTTGGCTTCATGGACCATTGGATAGAAACGTGTGTTAAAACAGGTTGCGTTCACTAATCCAGTTTTCTTTGCTAGCTCTACTAGCTCTTTGCCCTCTTTTGCAGAAAGTGCCAAAGGTTTTTCACAGACCACGTGCTTGCCAGCTGTGAGCAAGTGCTTGACTTGCTCATAGTGAAGTGCGTTCGGTGATGTCACATGGACAACGCTTACATCCTTATCATCACAGATCTGATCTAAGGATTCATAGGCTTTATCTACCTGAAGCTTTGTGGCACCAGCTTGTGTGCTGCGCGTATTTCCTGCCAAAACACCTTTGACATGGACACCTGTGCGACGTATTGATTCCACGTGGACGGTGCCAATAAATCCTGTACCAATGACTGCAGCAGAATTAATCTTCATAGCTCTATGAGTTCTGAGATATCTTCGAATATGTCCAGGCCAGAGTCAGGATGATTGCTCCGTAGATAATCTGCTTCACAGCCTCAGATGAGTTAATTGTTGCCAAAAGATAAGACAAAACAGTCAAAATCAATGTTCCTAGGATTGTTCCGGTGTAGTTACCGATGCCACCCATAATCGATGTTCCACCAATTACTACAGCTGCAACTGAAGGCAAAAGGAAGGGATTTGCAAGGCTAATTGCTACTGCCCCAGATTGCCCGCCAATGAGTACTCCGCCAATGCCACCTAAGAGGGCGCAGATTACATATGTTGCCCACTGCACTTGCCAGACTTTAACTCCAGCCAAACGAGCAGCTTGTGCGTTATCGCCAATTGCATAGATCAAGCGACCCAGACCTGTTTTATTGAGAAGAAATAAAAGCGCCCCGCCAATGAGCGCCCAAATAACTAAAGGCCACGAAAAGGGTTCAAAGAGGAAGGTTGCATTACTGGCCGTAACTAAAATCTCTGGCATTGATGAGCTTCCCTTAAGGAAAGTTGTCACACCCACTGTGAAGACACCGATTAATACTGCGTTCATTCCAAGGGTCATAATCAATGGATTCATTCCAAATAATCCAACTGCTAGACCATTTATGGATCCCACCACGATGCAGAAAAGGGCTCCCCAGAGCAGAGCGTTAAGAGTTCCTGATGGAGATTTAACGCTAACGATAAAGGCAGCTCCGGCTGCAATCATTGCAAGGGAGAGATCAATGCCGCCTGTGAGCATGCAGATTGTCTGACCGGCTGCCAGCAAACCAAGAGGCGCCGCAAGTGCAAAGGTCACACCAACTGCTGGGATTGAGAAAAAGTATGGATCAATAAAGCTGGTGAGCAAAAACAAGCCAATGAGAATTCCAATAAGTGCCCAGATTGATTTGGAGACCCGGACTGTCGCAAAGTTCTTCAGTGTGCTCATTTATGTCTTTCCCGTTCTCTTGCGCAGTAATCCACCCACTAGAACCACAAAGATTGTTAGAGCACCTGTAATGATTTGTGAATAGGCTGGATCAATTCCATAAGCGAGCAAAATATTTGGAATAAAGTACAAAACCAAAGCTGCCATGGCAGGTCCTGCAAGGCCGCCAACACCTCCGGCAAGTGAAACTCCGCCTAAAACTGCTCCAGCAACTGCGTTAAGGGTTGCGGTATTACTTATGGTTGCAAAGGGACTTGCGCTCAAAGTAATTCCAGTTAAAACCACCCCTGATAGGCCTGCAAAGAGGCCACCGACGGCATAGAGCTTGATGCGTGTGCGATTGACGTTAACACCAGAGAGGAAAGCTGCATCCTTGTTGGATCCGATTGCATACATTGCAATTCCTGTGCGACTTCTATAAAGCGGGATCCAAATAATCAGAAGCGGCAAAATCAACCACACAAGAGGTGGAATAAAGTTGGGATCTTTTCCACCAATCAAATCTGCAACGCCCTGGTTGATGCCACCACCAGGCTGTGGCATCACAAACATTGCCACACCCACTAAGAGAAAACTTGTAGCCAAGGTAACGACAATGTCTGCAATGCCGGAGGCAGAGACAATCCATCCTGTTAGTGCACCGATCAGAGCGCCTAAAGCGATGAAAAAGACAGCCAATAAAACTGAAGTTGTAAAAGATGTGCCAGCCATGTATTTAGCACTCAAACAGTTAATTAAGACTGCTTCGGCGCCAATTGCAAGGTTGATACCGCCACCGATAATGATGATTGCTTGGCCCATGGACAAGAGTGCAATTGGCAAAATACCTAAGATGAAAGTGCGTGCCTCATAGGCACCAAATTGAGGAAGTTGATTAATTCTCCACAAGCCCAGAATGAGAACTAAAACTACAATTCCAAGATTCCAACTTTGTCTGCGAGCTTGGACTAGATTCATGATGAGACCACTAACCCGTGAGCCGCGTTCATCAAGTTCTCTTCATCGCACTTTTCAATGGCAAGGTTGGCTTGGACTTTGCCTTCATAGATCACAATTGCACGATCACAGGTCAAGGCGATCTCACGCAGCTCTGAAGTGAACAAGAGAACAGACTTGCCTTCATCGGCAAACTTTCTGATTAATTCATAGATCTGCTGTTTAGTTCCAACATCGATTCCTCGCGTTGGATCAAAGCACAACAGCAAATCAAAACCAGTAGTGACCCAGCGACCAATGGTTACCTTTTGCTGATTTCCACCTGATAAGCGCTTTACTTGTGATTTAGCACGTGTATCAATTTCAAGTGCTGCCACAGCGTTATCAACTGTTCTATTCTCATCTTTGCCCTTGATTCTGCCCCAGTTCTTAAAACCTCTAAACCTAGTGAGCGCTAAATTCTCTCTTATAGAGCGCTGTGGCATTAATGCAGATTTGCGATCACCTGGAACATATGAAATTCCTAATTTTATTGCATCTGCTGGGTGCTTAAACACTACTTTCTTACCATTGACCAAGATCTCACCTGAGTCAGGTTTTGCTTGTCCTGCCAAAATCTCAAATAGGAAGTCTTGGCCCTGGCCCTCAAGTGCTGCCACACCCAGTACTTCTCCCCGCGCAATCTCAAATGAGACATCAGTTAAGTTCTTGCCTCCTGAGAGGTTCACAACTTCTAACAAAACCTCTGATTTTTCAGAGCTCTTTCTAGCCCTTCTAGAGGCATTGGCAACGTTGTTTTTCTCACCCAACATCGCAGAAACAATTCTGTCTTCAATCTGCTTGTTTGCCTCAAATGAATCGACATCAATGCCATCTCTTAAAACAGTTGCCCAATCACAGATGCTTTCAATCTCGGCAAGTCTGTGTGAAATGAAAATAACTGATTTGCCCTTAGCTTTCTGGGCGTTCATAATCTCAATGACTTTATCGGCTAAATCAATGGGAAGCGCCGCTGTGATTTCATCCAAAATCAGAAGTTCTGGATCATGGCTGAGCGCTCTTGCCAGATCAATCATTCGCAAAGTGGGAAGTTCTATATTGGAAGCAATTTCATTTAAATTTACAGATAAGCCCATTGCTTCAATCTCTTTAAGAAAGCGCTTTTCATTGGTGCCAGTCAAGGCCAAGTTGCGCTGGAGTGAAACATCAGGAATTAATGCTGGGTCTTGAAATACTGGCGCGACGCCGTTTTTTCTTGCATCATCTGGAGAAGAGAATTGAATTTTTTTACCGTGCAGAGAAATATGCCCGGTATCAGATGTGATAACGCCAGTTAATATCTTGACCAAGGTGGATTTGCCTGCCCCGTTCGCACCTAGAAGTGCGTGAATCTCACCTGGTCTGACAGATAAATTGGCTTTCTTGAGCGCTACAACAGGACCATACGATTTGGCTACAGAGTTGATCTCGAGCAGTAAATCAGTGGTCAATTTCATTCCTTTTCTTATGTTGGAATTTTAATTAGTTGAGGCTTGAAGATTTCTCTCCAAGCCTCAACCAATCTAAAGCAACCTTTTAGCTTTTAGTAGAACTAATAGCTATTAGCGTCCGCCGTCATTTGAATCTTGTGGTGCCTTGCAACGGAATAGCTGTGAAGGTGTGAATGTTGTCTTGCCAGGAAGTGAAAGAGTTGCTGAGAATGTAGCTTCTTGAGTTGAAACGATTCGTGCATCAATTTCCTTCTTATTTGCAGCATATGTAAGTGCCTTTGGAGCCAATAGGTTCTTAGCTGGGACCATCTTGCCATCTAGAAGATCGATAGCAATCTTTGCAGCATATCCACCAATAATTGCTGGGTTAGGAACAACGATTCCAACAAAGCCCTTAGGAGCAAGTTGTTGAGTTAGCTTCATAAACTCGTTGTTATCTGAACCAACAACAGGGATGTACTTACCCTTTAGCTTTGTTGTCATCGCATTAACGATGTTGTAATCGATACCTGATGTCCATACACCTTGGAACTTACCTGGAACTAGCAATTGGTTAGCAAGTGTTCCGCCTGTTGCCCAATCCCAGTTAGTAAATACCTCTTTAGTAATCTTGATGTTCTTGTACTTCTTCATTTCGGCCTTGAATCCAGTGTCACGATCTGTATCTGCACCAGCACCTGAGGCACCACGCATGTAGAGAACGTTACCCTTGTAATTCATTGCCTTTGCAAGTGCTTCAGCTCCTACGCGACCATATTCAACCTGATCATTTGCTACCAGTGTTGTATTTGGTGCAGTAATTGCGTTATCGACTGCAATGACCTTGATGCCAGCATCTGTTGCTTCCTTGATCGCTGCGTTGTTTGCTGCAGGATCTCCAGAGTTAACGATGATTGCATTCATGCCTTGTGTCTTCAAGGTACGGATATCAGCTGATTGACCAGCTGCATCTGTATTACGTGAAAGAACTGTAACGTTTGCAACTTTGCCAGAGAGCGTTGCCTCAGCTTTGATTGCACACACCATAGTTTCACGCCATGAGTTTCCTGCCCAGCTATTGCTTACGCCAATTTTGTAGTTATTGGCCTGTGCTGGAACAGCAAATACCGATACACCCAATGCGAGTGCAAGTGCGGCAGATACTGCAACTGCAGTTTTAATCTGCTTTGAAATGAGTTTCATTGCATTCCTTCCGATTGTCGATTGACCTGTGAGTGAAATCCTCAACCTTTCAGTTGGCGATTGCAACCCCATTTGTCCTTATTCTGCTTTTTGATACCAAATTGAAACAAACCAACTCGTCACACGAGCAGACTTGTCTCATCTCGATTAGCCAGCACCCCCCCTAAGAAGCATTTGATCCAGTTAGTCGAGACGATAAGCGCCGAGCATGTTCGGCATAGGCGGCATCAAAGAGGCGCATGCTTTCAACTTCGCCTACAACTGCCGAGCTAGTGAGTACTTGGGGAGTGTATCCCGCTGCAAATAATTTTTCTGCCACTTGAACTTTAATCTCATTAACGATTGCAATCGCAGTCATCGTTGATCCTGGACCAACTGGAGTTTGCATTCCAGGAATTTCAACAAGTGCATCCCCCAGTGGAACCATCAAATCAATGACTAAATCTGCGTTATCAGAAAGAGTGGTTCCAGAAGAATGGCTGGCTTTGCCAGCGCTATTACTTGCCATCGATGTTACGGCGATAACTTTAATTCCACGCGCTCTTGCACCCATTGCCATTTCAATCGGTACCGCAGTCTTTCCTCCCACACTAAAGATCATAAGAATGTCATTGGCACCAAAGCGCCAGTTCTTTAAAATCTCATCTGCAAATCCCTCAACGCGTTCGATGAACATCGCTTGGCGTTGACCATTTGATCCAACAACTTGAGTATGAAAAGTCATTGATAGCTCGGCCATAGGATTAAATCCTGCATAGGAGCCATAGCGAGGAAACATCTCCTCTAATGGAATTCTGGAATGTCCCGTTCCAAACAAGTGAACTACACCATCATTTAAAATTGAATCTGCGCACCATTGTGCTGCTGTACTTATCTTCTGGCCCTGCTGCTCCATCAAATCTTCAAGCAATCGAAGGGCCTTAGTAGTCCAGAGACCAGCCAGAGATGAACTCATGTGGCAGACCCCCTTCAATTTCATGTGCGTGAACTGGTAGCCTTTCTGAATGAACAGAATGTCTATACCAATTTTGAGTTCAAAGTAGTACCTTCATGAGGGCAAGTCAAGGGACACGAACTGAGAAATCAGGCCTTCGCTACCAAGAAATTGAGGCATGGCTACGGCAAATCATCCTCAATGGACGCCCCGGTGAAGTAATCCCGTCGGAAGTTGAGATTGCAGCAAGTTTTGAAGTCAGTCGAATGACGGCCCGCCAGGCGGTGCTTAATTTAATGCGCGAAGGGCTAGTAGATCGCCGCCGCGGTGCTGGAACATTTATCGCAGATAACCCATTACACAGACGTGAAGGTGTGCTTCTCTCATTTACTGAAGATATGAAGCGGCGTGGCTTGCGACCTTCCTCTGAGTTGATCTCTGCTAAAAAAGAGATTGCAGGAGCTGGTGATCTCAAGATGTTAAACCTTAAAGACCCATCTTCAATCATCGTCATTAAGAGATTACGTCTAGCTGATGAAACGCCTTTGGCGATAGAAAGAGTGGCGCTGACCTCAAAGTGTCAAAAGGTTTTAGAGGAAGATTTAACTTCTGGCTCACTCCATGATGCTTTACGTAAAAATGGAATCCAACCAACCTTGGCAAGTGGGTGGCTCAAGGCCAGATTAGCCACAACACAAGAGGCTAATCGTTTGGACTTGCCGACTAAGTCGCCTTTGTTAGTTGAAACCCGTGTTATCGAAGATCAGTTTGGTGTGCCCATCGAGCACACCGAGACTGCCTATGCTGCAAACCGCTATGTGGTAGATATCAAACTTAACTGTGCACCTGCGGTAATTGCGCCATATAGCGCAGCGCCAATAGATCCTGCATAAAAACCTAAAGTAGCAGGAACAAGATTTATATCACTGACTGGATAAAGATGAGCGCGCTCATGCATTGCGATGCGAATTTCTCTAAGAAGAATGTCTCCAGATTGGGCAACACCGCCACCGATAATAATTGTGTCGGGAACAAGAACAACCATAATGTTTGTTAGCGTGATTGCGATCCAGTAGGCCACCTCTTTAAAAGCCGCTAGAGCTTTTTCATCACCTGCAACCGCGTTTTTATAAGCCTCTTCAGCTGTTTGAGTCCCCGCAAGAGTTGCAATGGCTGCTGAGTTAGTAAGTGGCTCTGCGCACCCTCGTGCACCGCAACCACAGATAGGACCATCAAATTTAATGATCTGATGGGCTATTTCACCTGCTGCCCCATTTGCACCCAACTGAATCTTGCCGTCGATGACAATGCCGCCGCCAACTCCAGTTCCTATGACAAGGCAGGCCACCACTTTCTTACCAACTGCTGCCCCCATAATCGCTTCACCTAAAGTAAAGGCCCGTGCATCATTGATGATTGCAGTAGGTAAGTTTGTTGCACTCCTTATGGGTTCTAGGGCCTGGAACCCTGGCCAGTCCCCCGGCAAATTGGGAAATAGTTCAATAGTTCCATCGGCGTTAAAAAGACCCGGCACTGCAACACCAACACCGCTTAAATCAGAAAACTCTTTCTGTTTTCTTGCAGCTATCTCTGCCAAGCGTGAGACAACATGGGCAGGGCCTTTGTCTGCTTGCGTTGGAACATCTTCTTCATTTATTACTTTCCAGTTGTTGTCAGATTTTTCAATGACAGCAACTTTTATATTGGTGCCACCTAGATCTAAACCTAGAAACTTACTCACGACCAAATCTTTCTATAAACTCATCAATCATCACAGCCGTAGTTGTTGCACCACTTCGTGAGATTCCAGCATCGAGATACTCCATGAGTGAGTCCAATGTGCGCACTCCGCCAGCGCTCTTAATTTTAATGTGGGGGCTCACACTTGCCTTCATAAGCTTTATATCTGCAATTGATGCACCTGTTGGTGCATAACCTGTTGATGTCTTTACGTAATGTGCACCTGCTGCCTCACTTAACTTACAGGCAGTAACTTTTTCTTCATCAGTAAGGTATGCATTTTCAAGAATGACTTTCACGGTGTGGCCGGCAGAGGCATCCACAACGGCCTTGATATCAGCTTGTACTTCTGCATTCATCCCTGACTTGAGGTGACCGATATTGATCACCATATCGATCTCAGTTGCACCGTCGGCAACAGCCTGTTTAGTTTCAAATACTTTAACCTCAGTGGTGCTAGTTCCATGGGGAAAGCCCACCACTGTTCCCACTAGGACATCTGTGCCTTTGAGCAAATCAGCGCAAAACTTCACATCCGATGGCTTGCAGCAAACCGATGCGACATCATATTTTTTGGCAATCTCACATCCAGCCTTAACCTCTTCTCGAGTCATCTCTGGCTTGAGCAGAGAGTGATCGATGGTCTTAGCGATGATTCTGGCTGTGTACTTTGGATGTGACATTTTTATCCTTTTCCTTGGTTGTTGAGACTTGATTAAACACCTGAGTTAACTGACCAGCCCCCATCAATTTCAATAATTTGACCAGTAACTCCATTATTTTCAATTAAGTAGACATAGGCAGCTGCTACCTGGTCAGCTGAAAGCTGCGCGGGTGCAAATGGCTGCTTGCGCTTTGTGAAAGCTGCAATCTCAGGGTTTTGTGCAGCGCGCGCTGCCATGGGTGTTGCCACAAGACTTGGAGCAACTGCATTGACTCTAATTGAATCACCCAAATAGGCAGCTGAGAGAGTTTTAACTAAAGTGTTAATTCCACCTTTGGCCACGGCGTAGGCATGGGTTCTAAAAAACTCAGGCGATGGCGATGTGGCAAGAACAGATGAAGTCAGAGTGAGGGAGCCACCACCATGGTCCTTAAAATACTTAATGGCCTCTCTGGCTGTCATAAATGCAGTTGTTAAATTTAGCTCTAGCGTCTGATCCCAGGCTGACTTTGTTACATCTTCAATTGCGCCATCACCAAAACTGCGACCAGATCCACCGACAATTGAAACTACGTGATCGAGTCCGCCTAGCTTTTGTATCGCCTTATCAAATGCGCCTTTAACTAGCTCTTCATCTCTAATATCTATTGCCGAATACCCGACTACTTGCTCAAATTTTCCTGCTAAAGACTTACAGTCATCTTCTTCTCCCCCAACAAGATAAATGGAGTAAGACTTAAGAGAGAGCTGGGCAACAAGTGCAGCTGCAATTCCTCTGCTGCCTGTAATTAATACTTTCGTGCCCATATTTTTAGTATAACTCAGCCCACAAGAGTTGTCTATACAATTGGAAACGACTGGCTATTGGCTGTTTTTGGCACTGGTGATCGCTTTTTGGAAATCTTTCACTCGCTGTGCAATCTCACCCACGCCACCAGATGTAAGAGGTCCGCCTAAACCAAATCCAGAGATTCCTGCTTTAACCCACGTGTCAACATCTGCCAAAGCAATCCCTCCAGTTGCCATCCAGGTATTCCCAGGGAAAGGATCACGCACTGACTTGAGGTAGTTAACGCCAAGACTTGATGCGGGGAAAAATTTCAAGATATCTGCCCCAAGGCGCAGAGCATCTGCAATTTCAGTGGGAGTTGCAACCCCAGGAACTGAGATTAAACCTGCGTTCTTTGTGGCCTTAATAACTTCTTTTGATGTGTGAGGTGAGATAACAATTGTGGCACCCGCTTTTTTGCCGTTTTCAACATCTTCTTTGCTCATAGCTGTGCCAAGTGCGATCTTGACATCTTTTAACCCAGAGAACTCTTGGATTAAATCAAATGCGCCAGGGGTTGTGGTGGTGAATTCGATTAAATCAACACCAGCATCGACAAATGCTTGGGCAAACTTTCGACCTTCATCAGTTGTCTTGCTGCGAATAATTGCAATTAACCCAGAGGAGAAATCAACGCCGCCAATTAACTCTTTGCTCATTACTTGCCCCATGAAGGCGCTGATTTGTGCATGTCTAATGTTAACGCCTTAGCTGGATTATCTATAAAAATCGTATCTAGCTGCGCTTGCGTAAATCCAATCTCACGAAGCTTTTTGCTCCAACCGCTATATAACCATGCCAAACCTGGAGTGCCACCAAGTGAGCTCCATAGGCTGCGCCTTGCTCCATCGGTGCCTAACATAATCTGATTTATATAGCCTTCATCCACCATAGCCTTCATCAGAAGAGCACTAGGTGGTTCGGTGAGATCGCATTGTCTAAGAGATTGATCGTATTCAACATTGATTCCACTAGAGAGAATCTGCCTGTGATATCCAAAGTCTGCTTCTTTATCGGTGTGCGACAAAGTCACTTTGTGAAGGGGGATATTTAATTCAAGGAAGAGCTCAATCTGCTCGATTGCACCTTTTCCATGCTCACAGTGCGACAGAATCGGTGCTCGGCTTATCTGGTGGGCAATTGCAACGGCTTCAAATAATCGTCTCTCCCGATCAGTGATGACGTGCCCAGATGTGACCACCTTTAACTGCCCAGCTTTATGCTCTGTGCCTTCCATGCCTACTTCAATATCTTTGATAAAAACCTGTGCAAGATCGTGCGCACTCATAGTTTCTAGATCATCAGTGGGTTGGTAATAGCGATATGTGTGTAATCCAGCTGTTGCAACAATGTTCATGCCGGTGGCTTTAGAAATCGCTGCAAGCTTTAATGCAGAGCGCCCAGATCCAGTTGGCATGCAATCGACCATGGTTTGCACGCCCTGGCTCTTGGCGAGCCCCACTTCTTCAATCGCCTCTGATTGGGATGGAAGATGAATATGAGCAAAATCTCTTGCAACAATCTCAGAATCAATGATGAGGTGCTCGTGCATGTAGGTAACACCTAGTTGATCTGCAGCTATATCTCCTAAAACCGTTCGGACAATGCCTGGCACTCAAATCTCCAACACTGCGCCGGTTTTAGTTAACTGCTCACGAATCTTTGAAAAACTAATTGATCTGACTTCTTGTGACTCCTTAGTCACAAGTGATGCTGTAACTCCTGCAGCAACTCCCATTGCCATGCATTGAGCCATAGAGCGAATGCTGGCATGTGCATCATGTGTTGCTGAAAAGCAACGTCCAATAACCATTGTGTTGACTGAATCTTTAACAATGAGTGAGCGAAGTGGAATTCCCACCGCAGAGCCCTCTGGTAGGTAAACCCAATTAGTTCCATCGCCGCTGTGGTGATCTTCAATTGGAGCACCGCACAATGCAACTTGATCATCAAACTGTCGAGCCTGCAACACATCATCTTTTTCCACGCGGTAGTCGCCATAGACCCTTCGGGTTTCTCGAACACCAATCAAAGTTGAAAAGCCATAGAGAGAAGCGTTTTCATAGCCCGGCACTTTGTCTACTAAAAAGCGGGCGTATTCAGTTGCTTGTGCCCGCCCTGCAATCTCTGATTCAGTAAGGAAGAATGGGTCATCTAAGACTGATTCCATCTCACCTTGTGCATTTTTGCGCACTGAATCCAATCTGGTCATCACGGTGGCAGTTGTGTTTGCTATCGGTGTGATGTGATCAGATCCCTCACGCCGAGGAAGTGCATAGCCAGCCTCGGTGGCCTCTTGCATTAATTCATGCAATCGATTCTTATCAATCTTCTTACGCTCTGCAGCATTGACGTTGACCATTTTAAAAGTTGTTGTGAGTGTCTGTGCTGGGGCAATATCGCCAGCTTTTTCATAACCAAATCCAGCAAAGTGTGAAAGGTCGGCATCTCCGGTTGCATCGATAAAGAAATCTGCTGTTACCACGCATCCTCCAGCGCGGGTTGCTAAAACTAACTCTCTTACATGGCCATCTTTAACCGTTACTTCTTGCAAGAGGGCATGCAGTAGAACTTTGGCCCCTGATTTTTGAAGCAGGGATTCCCACACAACCTTTAAATGCTCAGGGTTATATGTCACTCCCGTGCCAGCGCCATAGGTGTTGGGGCGCTCAATCATTGATCCATAACCAGAAAGTCCAGCAACGACATCATCTGGAATTCCACCAACTATTTTTTTGGCATTCTCACCTGGGGTATAGAACCCATAAAAAGTATCAAGGACAGCAGTGCTTGTTCCACCGGCAAAAGGTAGGCGGTCAATGACTAGAACGTTAGATCCTGTGCGCGCCGCTGCTATTGCCGCAGTTGCTCCAGCCGAACCTGCACCCATGACAATGACGTCAAAATGACCCAGCTGACGAAAAGTCATCCCTACCTCCTTTTTTTATAATAACACATATGTCTATACTTATAGATAGACCTAACACTCAGGAGGAATCGTGCAATCACGACGGATAACGATGCTTGGCACTGGCTTAATCGCAGATTTTTACACAATGACTTTACATGGCCAACGAAATCGAGATTTTGTCTCAGTTGTTTATTCGAGATCACAAGAGCGCGGTGATGCTTTTGCAAAGCGTTGGAATATTGCAAACGTTACGACAAGTCTTGAAGCTGCCATTAACCACCCTGATACAGATGTTGTAATTGTTGCTCTACCAAACCATATGCATGAAGAGGCAATTACCATGGCTGCAAAAGCCGGTAAGGCAATTTTGTGCACAAAGCCTTTGGCTAGAAATGCAGAAGAAGCAAAAAGAATTTTAGATACTGTTGAAAAAGCTGGAGTATTCGCTGGCTATCTAGAAGATCTTTGCTACACACCAAAGACATTAAAGGCAGTAAAGAGCGTTGAAAGTGGCGCAGTTGGAGATGTCTTATGGGTTCGCTCGCGTGAGACTCACCCTGGTCCACATAGTGCGTGGTTCTGGGATGACAAGCAGGCAGGTGGCGGATGCATCATTGACTTAGGCTGTCACTGCATTGAAATCATCCGTAACTTTGTTGGTAAAGGCAATCGTCCAGTGGAAGTTCTTTGCTGGAAAGACACATTGGTGCACCCAATTAACGCTGAGGACAATGCAATTGCCCTCATTAAGTTTGAATCTGGTGCCATAGGTCAGTTTGAAGTCTCATGGACATTCCGTGGAGGCATGGACCTTCGTGATGAAGTCGCTGGAACTCATGGAACTATCTGGCTCAATCACTTTCTTCGCACAGGCTTTGAGATGTTCACAGCAGCCGAAGGCAACTCATATGTTGCTGAAAAATCTGAAACATCTACTGGCTGGCTATTTCCTGTTGGTGATGAAGTTGCCGAGCTTGGTTATGTTGACATGTTTACCGACATGTTTAATGCGATGGAGACAAACACAAAGCCAATTGAGAGCTTCTATGACGGCTATGTCGTGAATGCAATTATGGATGCCTGTTTCAAGTCTGTTGAAAAGCATGGCTGGGCGCCTGTGGAACTGGATTGGCGCGGCGGAACAACTCCTCGAATCTCTAACACACCAACAATGTTTGAGGGACTCGTTGTCATCAAGCAGGAAACCTTGCCTGATGGTCGCGTAAAGATGATTCTTAAGGATCCAAAGACAAATGAGTTTAGTGATCGCGTAGTGGCAGTCGTTAACTCTTAACAGCAGGATTATTGATTGGCGTCAATAAATCTGATTTGAATGGGGCGCATAGCCCATATTCAAATAAATCTACTTCTGCTGCGCCACAATCGCATTCGCAATTATCTTCACGCCATCTCGCCATGAGATGCCATAAATGCTCTCAAAGGCTTGTGTGAAACTCTTGCCGCTTCCAGTTACTTTGTAGAGATCTAAGAATTTATCTACTCCCCCAATAGAAACGAGTACTTCAGATGCTAGTGAGCCAACATCGTAGATTGCCCACTGGTGGTACTCACTGCCGTTCCATTTATCCCAACCTGTGGTGTAGTCAGGATCAAGGAACTTCTCAATCCAGGCAGCTGTGGGTTTATTTCTAGAGAGCGTCTCGCTATTGTCTCTACTTCTCTCAGTAACATACTTATCAAAGTCACTGTTATAAATCGTTGCACGTTGGACCCATGTGGCACCACCTTCGATAAGCCAACGGGGCACCCGATCCCATCCAACTTTTGCCAATAAAACAGATTGCACGGTGTGAAAATACTCATGGGCCTCTAATGTGCCCGATGTATGACCAGGATCGGTTTTTCCCCAATCGCTAGCAGTCATATAAATCATAGGAATATTTGTGCGTTGATTGCGCAAGGCCAATCCACCCCAGCACGGAGTAACAGGGACATTACAAGCTTTCTTTGCCTCTCCCGCTACGTCATATCCACACACTCGTCCAGCACAGAACTCATCAATTTGTTTCTGGCCCCACTCAATATCTTTTTCTCCTGCATAAACCAGAACAACCTTTTGAGGTTCTTCATACTGTGCGCTCAAGCGAGAAACTAAATTAAGTGCCACAAGGGGCACAGGATTATCTGGAACTCCATTAGGACTAATGATGATCTCGGTGACCCCAAGTTTGGAGGTAGAGATTTCAATCTTCTGTGCTGCCTTTTTCCATGCCCAGTAAGCAATTCCATCTGCTTGTGCAACTACATCACTAAAGCTTGATGGCACAGTTGGTGGTACCCATGGTTTAACTGTTGGGGTAGGCGTAGGGGTAGGTGTAGGAGTTGGTGTTGGTGTAGGTGTCGGTGTTGCCCCAATCGCACCCTCAGGATCACCTATCGCTGTTGGAGTTGGTTGTGGTGTTGGTTTTTTAACTGCAACACCCTTATTCCACACCAGCTTCTTGCCAGATTTAATGCAGGTGTAAGACTTATTCAGATACGTCACTTTTTGGTTAACTGTCTTGCACGCACTACCCGGAGTAATCTTTTGGGCAGATACAGCTGCAACAGGGATCAGGGCAAGAGAAAGGGCAATGAGAAGTCCTTTAAAGAATCTGCCCTTAATTGCCATTACAAAAGAGTAACTGGGGCTGTCAACCTATCCGTTAATAGCCACCCATAGCTTCTGCGCTGCAACCTACGAGCTAGTTTGAAGAGATCCCTTATGCCAATACATCCCTTGGCAATCTAGTTGCTGGCTTGTTTTTCTACTTCGCCAGCCATTTTGCGGCGCATAGTTCTTGCTAAGAATTTAGCTACCCCTTTACAATTTTCAACAAAAAAAATTGGGGTTGATAAAGATGAATAGCAAGGCGCTGTGCCACTCAATACTTGCTACTGCCGAAATTCCGATTAATTCACATGAACCGTGGAGTATTCACGTCCATAACGAGAAGTTATGGGATCGCATCATCTCGCAACATCAACTAGGTCTGGGTGAGGCCTATATGGATGGTTGGTGGGATTGCCAGGCAGTGGATCAGATGTTGACCCGCCTGCTTAGCATTAATGTCATCTCACTGCTTCGCCCATCCCCCACAGTCGTATTGACCGCGCTTAAATCAACCCTCTTTAACCGCCAAACGAAATCACGGGCTGCAAAGAACGCCAAACATCACTACAACATCGGTAACGAACTCTATTCGCGCATGCTTGATAAGGAGATGGCATATAGCTGTGCTTACTGGAAAGATGCTACGACTCTTGATCAAGCGCAAATAAATAAGTTTGACCTCATCTGCAGAAAACTCAAACTTGAACCCGGTATGAAACTCCTTGATATTGGCTCTGGGTGGGGTGGATTACTGCGACATGCTGTTAAGAATTACGGAGTAATTGGTTATGGAATATCTCCAGCTGAAAACCAAATTGAAGGTGCGCGGCAACGTTCGGTAGGTCTTGATATCACCTATATGCAACAGGATTACCGAGAGTTAACAGGAGAATTTGATCG
>Ga0214919_10004083_pt1 | contig 21491 bp, 16 predicted proteins | sample LL1503_MetaG_FD_177994 | JGI IMG/M metagenome (GOLD analysis project Ga0214919, IMG submission 177994) | Freshwater microbial communities from Lake Lanier, Atlanta, Georgia, United States - LL-1503 | ecosystem: Environmental > Aquatic > Freshwater > Lake | place: USA: Georgia | collected... | reverse complement strand
CCGCGTCCGCCACCACCGCCACCACCGCCACCACCGCCGCCCGCCGCCGCACCGCGGCCACCGGCGCCCGGTGCCGCGATGATCCGCCCATCAACGCACGAACCCGGAGCCGGCGCAGTGGGTGCACCAACAGCCGGCGGCGGCACGGGCCGGACGCTTACGGTGCGACCGGTGCTCAGATCCGTGCGTACCGTGCGCCCATCCTGCGCCTCGGAGTACACGATGTTCTTGTCGGTCGGATCCACGGCCGTCTGGAATCCGTCGCCCGTGTTTTCGAAACTCACGCGGAACCAATCATTGTCGCGGATGCCCACGCGGCTCCGCACTGCACTCGGCCCGCCCCATCCATCGTTGTCCTGCATCCCCGTGTACACGTTGTACGGCCGGTTCATGTCGGCCGTGACCCAGTAGGCGAGGCCAGTCGCCATCGTGCGGATGTAATCCCAGGTGAGACCCTGATCCCAGCTCACGGCGAATCCGGCATCGGAACCGCGCAGCACATGATTCGGGTTCGACGGATCAATCCAGATCGCGTGATTGTCCACCGTCTCGTTGCCGAAGCCCGTCTGCTCGTCGATGCCCACAAACGTCTTGCCACCATCGAGCGACTTCGATGCACGCACGTTGCCGACGTAGATCGTCTTGTCATTTGTCGGATCAACGCGAATCTGACTGAAGTACATCGGCCGGCCGTTGCAGTTGCTCACCAGTGTCCACGTGCGCCCTTTATTCTCCGAGCGATACACGCCGGGGCGCGCCTTGCTGAGTGCCGGGGGTGGAGCGTTCGTGTCGACAGGCGCAGCGCCCGGAGCAGCTGCCGCACCGCCTCGACCCCAGCCCTTTCCCGGCCCACCGTTGGTGCACCAGTCGTAGCCGCCGCGTCCACCACCGCCGCCGCCACCGCCAACGACGGCCGCCGAGTCAGCGCCGCCATCGGTCTCGATTTCGGCGTAGACGACGTTCGGGTTCGAGCGCGCGACATCAAGTGCAATACGGCCGTACGTCCCGGGCGGGAGCCCGTCGGTGAGTTTCGTCCAGGTGCGGCCGGCGTCCGTCGTCTTCCAGAGCGCGCTGCCCGGTCCGCCACCGTTGAAGCAACAGCCCGTGCGCCGCCGCTGATAGCTCGCGGCGTAGAGCACATTCGAGTTCGATGGATCGATGGCAATGTCGGTGAAGCCGGTGTTGTCGTCGACAAACTTCACCTTCGTCCAGGTCGCGCCGGCGTCCGTGCTCTTGTACACGCCGCGGTCGGGGTTCGGGCCAAACAGGTGCCCCGGCGACGCGACATAGATGATGTTCGCGTTCTTCGGATCGATCACGATGCGCGCGATTGTTTGCGTTTCGCGCAGCCCGATGTGCTTGAACGTCTTTCCACCGTCCGTGGTCTTGTAGATGCCGTCGCCGAACGACGCCGTCTGGCGATTGTTCGGCTCGCCCGTACCGACGTATACGACGTTGGGGTTCGTCTGGTCGATCGCGAGGTCACCGATCGAGGCCGACCCATACTGCTCGAAGACCGGCACGAAGGTCGTGCCGTTGTTGATCGACTTGTACACACCACCGACGGCGTAACCAACCCAGATGATCCGCGGATCTTTTTCGTACACGGCGATGTCGTCGATGCGACCGCCCATGCTCGTGGGGCCGATGGACCGGAACCGGAACTCCGAGAGGAGCGGGTTCGGCGAGCGGTTGACGACCGCGGTGTCCTTGCGGATGACGTTGGATTGAGCGGCGGCGTGCATGGAGAGCAACGCGACGCTGGCTACCAGGAAAGCACTGCGGATGACGGAAGTGCGCACGGCAAAAAGCTCCAGTGAGGGCGGTCGCATCGAATCTGCCGACGCGACACGATTTGAGCTAGGATTCAGCCATGAATATTCGATTAATTGCTTCGCTGGCTTTCGTGGCCACCACCCTCACCGCGCAGTCCGCGCGCACGCCACTCGCCCCCGACACCCTCAAGTGGCCTACGGGCACCTTCTCGATTGTCGCGATGGATCCCGTCACCGGCGAAATCGGCGCGGCCGTGCAATCCCGCGTCTTCTCCGTCGGCAACGGTGTGCTCTGGGCCGAGGCGGGCGTTGGCGTCGTGGCGACGCAGGCGATTGTGGACGTCGGCTACGGTCCGCAAGCGCTCGCCTTCCTCCGCCAGGGTTTTGAGGCCGCCGACGTCATGAAACGCGTACTCGACGCCGACACGGATCCCGATACCCTGCGCTGGAGCAAACAGGGGCGTCAGTTTGCCGTGCTCGACGCGAAGGGAAACATCGTCACGCATACGGGACCGAAAGCCACGGAGTGGGCCGGCGGAAAACTCTGCGCACCTCCGCACAAATGCGCGGCGCAGGGCAACATCCTCGCTGGGTCGGCGGTGGTGGACTCAATGGTCGCCCGGTTCGAGCGCACGGAGGGCCCGCTTCGCCTGCGACTCGTCGCCGCACTCGAAGGAGGCCAGAGCGCGGGCGGCGACAAACGCGGCCAGCAGTCGGCGGCAATGATCATCACGCACGTCAAGAAGAACTGCGGCGTCTGGCTCCACAACGACATCATCCTGCGCCTGCAGGTGGACGACAGCCCGGAACCGATCAAGGAATTGCGCCGTCTCGCCGAGCGACAAGAGGCTGCTCGACTCCCGCAGCCCTGCCGGTCTGCGAAGCCCTGAAGTGCAACGCTGACCGCTACTTCGTCCAGATGATCATCAGGCCGCAGGTGCCGCGTGTGCCGTTGTATTTGACCGGAATCGAAGCCGGGCTTGAGTAGTACTCCATTCCGGCAATCATGGTGGGCGGCACGGAGTTGATGTCAAAGGGCGGTTCGCCGTTGCCCTGAAACACGAATATCCCGTCGAGCACGATCGCCGCTGGGCAGTCACCGGGCGGATTGCCGCCATTGGTGAATGCGCCACCCGGTACCTGCATTCGCCCGCCAACGACGACGGTGGCCTTACCGCTTCGCTTGATCTCCAGTCCCGGCACATTGCTGCGTATCACTTCGGAAGTGGCACCCCACGCGCGACTTTCGAACACCTGCTGCGTCAGAAACCGGCCACCGGCCGCGTTGGCGCGACGCTCCTCGAAATCCACGAGTTTCGCGCGCGGCACCGCTTTCGTTTCGACTTTCACTTCGTTCAGGCTCTGCGCGGTTTGTTTGAGCAGAAAATCGGCTTCGACTTTTTCGTTCGCACCGAACCGCACGTACGCGGTGAGCGCGCCAAATCCGATTTTCTTCGCGCTCACGATGTACTGACCCGGCTTCACATTGGGTAGCAGGAAGTTGCCGAGCGAATCGCTCGTGTCCTGAATTTTGAGATCGTCGATCGATACCACGACACCTGAAATCGGATGCTCGGCGGAATCGGTCAGCGTTTTACCGCGCAGACTAGCCTGCGCATTGAGCGCCGCCGCCGACGCGCACATGAACCACATGAGCGCTGCGATTCGAAACCATTTCATTTGGTCCAGAGCACAAGGAGTCCGCAGGTTGCCCGTGTCGCGTTGTACTTGGCAGGGATAGCCGCCGTGCCCGTGTAGTACTCCACGCCGGCCAGCGTGTTCGGATTCACACTGTTCAGATCGAACTTCGGCTCGCCAGCATTGCCCATGCCGTACACGAACGTCCCGTCGATCATCACGGCCACGTAGCAGGTCGCTGATCGGAACGAGGTCCTGCCGCGTCCGGTAACCGCGTACCATCCCTGATCATTCGCGCCGCGCAGGAACCCGATTCCGGGAACGGGCCTCAGCGCGTCGGCGAGCGTGGGCGCTTGTCGCTTTTCCAGCTGTGCTTGCGTGATAAACTGGCCGCCGCGGTTGGACAGACGCCGCTCCTCGAACTCAGCGAGCTTGGCAGAAACGGGAGCGGCCGTCACGACATTGGCATCCGGCAACGACTGCGCCGTTGTGGACTCCATGAGGAGGTCTGCTTCCACGGTGTCGCGCACGCCGAATGTCAGCCGCGACGAGAGCGGTCCGAAGCCGATCTTGCGCACGCTGATCAGGTGCGCGCCCGGCGCAACGCCACCAATGAAGAAGTTGCCGGCCGAGTCGGTCGTCGTTTCCATCTTGAGGTCGACGATGCTCACGACCACACCGGGCAGCGGCCGCTCCGTGACGTCAACAAGCACCTTGCCGCGGAGAACCGATTGCGCGTTGAGTACCGCCGGAATCGCCGCAACCAACGTGAACGCGCGGGCCAGCTTCACTTGGTCCAGAGCACGAGAAGGCCACAGGCACTGCGCGTGCCGTTGTATTTCACCGGCATCGAGGCCGGGCCCGCGTAGTACTCCACACCAGCGAGTGACGACGGATCGATGGAATTGAGGTTGAACTTCGGCTCGCCCTCCTCCGCCTTCGTCGGATCGGCTGCGGCGCCTGCGCCGAACACAAACATCCCGTCCATGACTACGGCCGCATAGCAGGGCACCATCGCACCACCCTTCGGTCCTCCACAAAAAGCGCACGCGGGCAACGAGGAGCGCCCGGCAACCGCGAAGTAGCCGCGGCCGGACTTCGGATCACGCTGAAAGTCGAGCCCGGGAAGTTGCCGTAGCGCGTCGGTCAGTGTCGCGAACGCATGCTTTTCAAAGTCTGCCTGCGTGAGGAATCGTCCGCCATTCCCCGCCAACCGTCGTTCGTCAAACTCGACGAGCTTCCCGCGCGGCACCGGTTTCGTCTCGACGTTCACATCGGGCAGCGACTGCGCCGTCGTTGGAGTCAGCATCAGGTCGGCCTCTATCGCGCCGCCAGCAAATACCAATCGCGAGCTGAGCGGCCCGAATCCGATCTTCCGCACACTCACGATGTGCGCGCCAAGCGGAATGTTCGCGATCACATAGTTGCCGAGCGAGTCCGTCGTCGCCTGGAGTTTCAGCTCGGGAATCGACACGAGCACGCCCGGAATCGGACGCTCCGTCGAGTCAGTCAGCACCTTGCCGCGCATCGTCGCACTCTGCGCTTCAGCAATCTGCGGCAGCAGCAGCGCAAGCACCGCTAATCGAGTGAGCCTCATTTCGTCCATATGAGCAGCAGGCCGCAGGTACTGCGCGTGCTATTGTACTTGATGGGCATGGAAGAGGCGCCGGCATAGAACTCGATGCCGGCGATGTCGGTCGGGTTGATCGAGTTGAGGTTAAACAACGGACCCTCACCGTGATACACGAAGGAACCATCGACAACGACCGCGGCTGGGCAAGGAGTGGACGGAGCGTTCCTGGAGAGCGATCTTCCCGGCACTGCGCTCCGTCCGCCGACCGCGTACACTTCATTTGACAGCCCCGGGTTCTGGCGAAACTCGATCCCGGGCATCGTCCGGAGCGCATCGCTCATCCGGCCCAAGGAGTGCTTCTCGAGGTCGGCCTGCGTGAGGAACCGCCCTCCTTGGCCTGCCAGGCGCCGCTCCTGGAACTCAGCGAGCTTTCCGTGCAACAGAGCCTTCGTCTCGATTTTCACATCGGGCAGTGCCTGTGCCGCAGTACGCGTCAGCACGAGGACGGTCTCGAACTCACCCGCCGCAAATTCGACCAGCGACGTCACCGGCGCGAATCCGATCTTGCGCACAAACACCGTATACGCTCCTGGCGGGAAACGCGGGATCCAATAGTTGCCCAGTGAGTCGGTGCTGGTCTCGAGTTTCAACTCGGGGATGGATACCACAACGCCGACAAGAGGCACGTCCGTCGAGTCGATGATTACGCGACCACGGAAGCTCGCCGACTGGGCGAACGCGATTTCGGCCGAGAGCATAATCAGCGCCCCCGCCGCGACTCCTCGCCCCAACATGATCAACGGATTCGCGCCGGCCACGGTCACCCTCCTCACGCCACCTTCATGCCTCGCAATACTCGCCCAGCCCCCGCCCCGGCCACAAACATGAATTCACTATTCGTGAGGTGCCCCACCTTACCCACCTTCTCGCCCTTCGGGCTGTAAATCCCGATCTGCGCGCCGACATACCGTTTATGAGACACCGGCACCGCCGCCACGTCACCGCGGACGTCAGCCAACAGCGAAACAATCTCATCGTACGAGAAGAACCCCTCGTCACTGAATGACACGATCAGGTGCCGCGCAGGCACCGCGCGCACGAGTGACGAGAACGCCTCCCAGGCCTTCACCTTCGAATTGAAGGGACTCTTGATGGTGCGGCAATCCTCGCGCTTGCGCGCCACGCCATATGCCGGCGGCGCATCGTGCCGCACCAACGTTTCCCAGATGTGATAGTTCGAGTGGTACGAATGCTGGTTGTACGGCGGGTCGAGGTACGCGAGATCCACCTCGTCCATCTCGGCGGCCAGTACGTTCGCATCTGAACGCACCGCGCGACCGCGCCCGGCGATCAGCGCCGGCATCCGCAGCTCGAGGGGATTGTGCGACCGTGGCGCCCACGCCTTGAGGTACGCCATCTGCAGCCCGGTCGTGGAGTCCACGCGATCCGCCGCTTCCATCAGCGACGTCAATAAGATCGCGCGCTCAATGCGTCCATCCGCAACGTCGTCGATCGCATCGCGAATCGCATCCATCCGCCGGCCATTGAATGGCTGAAAGAATCGCGACTCCTCGCAAAACGTTTTCGTGAAATAGCCATCGTAGCCAGGCAGTGCGTTGAGCGCGGCCAGCTTTTCGGCCAGCGCCTTCTTTCGCACGCGCTTCGCGTCCGCCTCGATGTACGTCGTGGCGAACACCTCGGCGTACGTCGCGAGATCATTCGCCGTCACCACGAAACCAGCAGCCTTGAGTCCCTGCGATACGCGCGTCGTGCCGCAGAACAGATCGCACGCCGTCCATGCGCCGCCCGCGCCACTGCCAGTACCAGCGTTCGCGCGCACGGCGTCAGCGAGCTCAACAATGCGCGCGACGAGCGTTCGCTTGGACCCGATGTACTTGATCATGCGTGTCCCGCGCGCCGGACCGGAGCGCTAGATGTAGCGCGCGATGGCCATCGTCACGACGGTGACGAGCAGCAACGTCGCCACGGCACGCCCCGACATCATCGCGCGGCCACGCAGCTTCATCGCCACCGCCATCTGCGCGTCCCGTGCGGCACCGGCCGCCATCGACATCGCCGCGCGACTCAGATCATCGGCCTTGAGCGACGATGCGCGCATCACAAAGACAGCCAGCAGCAGCGCCAGGACCGACGTGAACGCGCCCGTTCCGAGCGTCATGGCCTCGCGGCTCTTGGCCCAGCCTTCGGCCATCCCCATGCGAATCATGTAGAGCCAGAGTCCCGCGACGACGGTGATGAACGCAAAGACCGGCATCCAGACGAACATCCGGCGGGCCCGCAACGCCGCGAACACCTTAGCGCCATCGGGGCCAACGTCGCGAAACGCCGGCATCAGGAAACTGACGATGAAGAAGATCGATCCGGCCCAGAAAATGCCGGTGATGATATGCAGCACACGAAGGGCTAGCAACATGAATTGGATCTCCTCGGCCGGTGGCTGATACGTTCGGTAGGAACCTTTCGAATCTATTCCGGAATGGCCCTCAACGCTTGTCCACAACCACCTTGCCGCCCTTCATCACCCACTTCACGCCCTTGAGCACGACGTTCACGTCGGCGAGCGGATTTCCCTGCACCGCCACGATATCGGCGAAGTAGCCTGGGGCGACCTTGCCAATGCGATCGGTCATCCCGAGCACTTCGGCGCCGATGGTCGTGGCAGACGCGAGCGCCTGCGCCGGCGTCATACCGGCCTTCACGAAGTGGCCGAGCTCCCAGGTGTTCTGGCCGAACATCATGTGCACCGCATCGGAGCCCATGCCAAGCTTTACGCCGGCCTTGATTGCGCGGCGCGCTGTTTCGAGATTTTTCGCGCGGTACTGGTCGAGCCCGCGCGCCTGGTCGTCGGTGTAGCCGTAGTCGGTGCGGAAGTCGGCGTAGTAGCGATTGTGGTCTACGGTGGGGACATAGATGATGTTCTGCTTCGCCATCTGCGCGAGCGTCGCATCGTCGAGCTCGATCGAGTGTTCCAGGGTGTTCGCGCCGGCGCGCACGGCATCGCGACCACCCGGCGCACCGTACGAGTGAATCGCGATGCGCTTGCCGTATTTGTGCGCCGCGTCCACCGCGGCCTTCATCTCGTCATAGGTGAACGTCTGCACCGTTGAGGTGTCGGCGCCGGTGCCGGTTGAGCCGTACACCTTGATGACGTCGGCGCCAGAATCCACCTGCGCCTTCACGAACGAATCGATTTGCGCGAGCGTGAACGGGTTGTTCTGCCGCCGCGAAAGACCGCTACCGGCGACGAACATCCGCGGCCCAACCGCCTCGCCGCGGTTGATCCGGTTGCGCATGAGGATGTCCACGTAGCGCCCGGCACCCAGATCGCGAACGCTCGTGACGCCGGTCTCGAGCGTGAGCCGCGCGTTTTCCATCGCGACGGTGGCGAGTTCAGGCCCGGTGCGAACGGTGTTGCCCCGGCCGAATGGCCGAGAGCCCGGCGCATGATCCCAGTAGTAGGTCATGTGGGTGTGCACATCGATCATGCCCGGGATTCCCGTGTAGGCACGGAGATCCATCACCGTGGCGCCGGCCGGAACAGCGCGGTCTCCTGTGCCGACCGCAAGCACGCGATCAGCCTGAACGATGACAACTGCGTCGCGCCTGACGGTGCCGTCGCCGCCCACGAGTTCGCCAAACCGTACGGCGGTGAGGGGGCCCGCAGCTGTCGCCGTGCCGGCCGACGGTCCGCGGTTGCATGCCGTCGCGAACAGCACGGCCCAAACGAGCAAATGTCGGGTGAGTTTCATTGGATAACGTTGGACGAAAGCTCGGCCGGGGGCCAGTCATGCCTCCGTCGTAAGCCTAGCCGACGGTGGCGTGTTGCAGTGGCACTCCCTCAGGTGCGTAATTACTAAAGAATTAGGACCCCATCATTCAGGACGGAGGCAGGATGTTTCGATTGACTACGATGGTCGCGCGTTTCCTCGGCGCTGGTGCGCTGGCGATCATCATCGCAGCGCCGGTACTCGCCCAACAGAAGCAGGACGAGGAATACGGCAAGCTGATCAAGCAGATGCTGCGCGATCCGCGCATTTCAACAGAACTCGTCGATCACCTGCCGGCGTCTGATAAGGTGCCCACGCCGCTGAAGCACTTCGGCCACATCATGGGCGCGTGGGGCATCCTCGACAAGAGCGAGCCGATGAACCAGTACCTACAGGCGATCGCCAAGGCCGCCCCAGGTCGAGCGAAGTACATGAGCATAGGCAAGAGCGAGTACGGCCGCGACATGTCCGTGTTGATCATCGGCAGCGAAGAGGCCATCAAGAACCTCCAGAAGTACAAGACGGCACTTGCTGACCTCACCGACCCGCGCAAGACGACCGAAGCGCAGGCTCAGGTGCTCATCAAGACGGGCAAGCCGGTGTACTGGATCACGAGCGGCATGCACTCGCCGGAGCGCGGCGGTCCGCAGATGCTGATGGAACTCGCGTATCGGCTCGTCGTCGAGGAGACGCCGTTCATCCAGAACATCCGCAACAACGTCGTCACCATGATCACGCCCGTCGTCGAGACCGACGGCCGCGACGTGATGGTGGACAACTACTACTACAACAAGAAGCGCGCGCCGGGCGAGGGCTCGCTGCCCCTGATGTACTGGGGCAAGTACGTGCAGCATGACAACAATCGTGACGGCATGGGCCAGATGCTCGCGCTCACGAAGAACATCGAGAAGTTCGGCCTCGATTGGCACCCGACCATCCTGCACGATCTGCACGAAGCGCAGACGCTGCTCTATGCCTCGACCGGCACAGGCCCGTACAACGAACAGCTCGACCCAATCACGGTGAACGAGTGGTGGGTACTTGCCGAGAACGACGTAATTGAAATGACGAAGCGCAACGTGCCCGGTGTCTGGACCTACGGGTTCTACGACGGCTGGACACCGAACTACATGTTCTTCGTGGCGCACGGCCACAACGCCACGGGCCGCTTCTACGAAGTCCAGAGCTACGGTCCGGACACGTCCACGCTCACATTCAACCAGAGCAAGGAGTGGTTCCGTCCGAACCCCACGCAGGGCGTGTTCCCCTGGGGGCCGCGCAACAATACGAATATCCAGGAGTCGGCGATTCTGTTCGCGCTGTCGCACACGGCGAAGAACCGCGAGTTCTGGCTCGAGAACTACTGGATCAAGAACAAGAACGCCGTGAACAAAGGCAAGAATGGCCCGACGTACGCCTGGGTGATTCCGGCGACGCAGCGTCGCAAGTCCGACGCGGCTGATGCGGTCAACGAGTTGGTGGATCAGGGGGTGGAGTTTCACCTCGCCAATGCCGACTTCAAGGCGGGCAACCTCGACATCAAGAAAGGCGACTACATCATCCGCGGCGACCAGCCCTACCGCACGGTGGCCGACATCTATTTCGCCGTGCAGCGCTACGCGACGGCCAACCCGAGTCCGTACGACGACACGGGCTGGACCTTCCAGTATCTCCGTGACATCGTGATCACGCCGGTTACTGACAAGGGCGTACTCACGGCGGCGATGACGGAACTGAAGGGACATGCCACCGCGCCGGGCGGCATCATTGCCGGCACAGGGCCGGTAATCGTCGTCGAGCATTCCGGCGACAACAACCTCGTGACCTTCCGCTACAAACTCAAGGACGTGAAGATGGCGGCCGCCGAAGATGATTTCACGGCCGGCGGCAAGCTCTTCAAGGCCGGCGCGATGATCATCCCCAACGCCGACGCCGCGAAGGTCGGTCCGCTCCTCAAGGAGCTCGGCCTCTCCGGCTGGGCGATGGCCGCCGCGCCGACCGTGCGCTCGCACGATCTCGATATTCCGCGCATTCTCTACCTGCACAGCTGGAACCGCACACAGGATGAGGGTTGGGTGCGTGGTTCGCTCGAAGCCTACGGCATTCCGTTCACGTATATGGGCGACAAGGAAGTCGCCAAGATGCCGAACCTGAAGCAGCGCTATGACGTGATCATCTATCCGCACGTCGGCGGCACGGCGCAGTCGATGGTGAACGGCGTCACGGCGGCGGGCACGACGCCACTGCCGTACAAGTCGACGAAGGAATTCCCGGCGATGGGCCTCCCCGATTCCACCGATGACGTTCGCGGCGGCATGGGCATCGAAGGCCTGATGAACATCTACAAGTTCGTGCAGGAAGGCGGCATGCTCATGACGGAAGGTGCGACGTCGTCGATCTTCCCCGAGTACAACCTCTCGCCGGGTGTAACGGTCGAGCAGGCGCCGAACCTCTTTGCGCGCGGCACAATTGTCCGCGGCCTGATCACGGACGCGAAGAGCCCGATTGTCTACGGCTACAACGAGGCGCAACTGCCGGTGTACTTCAACCAGGGCCCGATCCTCTCTGCCGGTGGTGGTGGATTTGCCGGATTCGGCGGTGGTGGCCGCGGCGCGCCGGTGGGTCAGAACACGCAGCCGATGGCCAGTGCACCGCCGGTAACGAGCATCAACATTGGCGGTGTTGTCGACCCGGCGGCAGCGTCGGCAGCTCCAGCGGGCGGTGGCCGCGGTGGGCGAGGTGGTCGTGGTGGTGGCGGTGCGGCGGGTGGCGCAGAGCCGCCGGCCGGTGCACCTGGCGGTCTACCGGCAGGAATTCCACCCGAGTTCGCAGCATCTGGCGGTGGCGGTGGCGGACGCGGTGGTCGCGGCGGCGCTGACAACACGCAGCAGGCCCGCGTGATCATGCGCTTCCCGACTGACACCACGCAGATGCTGCTTTCCGGCGGGCTCGCTGGCGGCGCGGCACTGTCGAACAAAGTACAGCTGCTCGACTCGCCAATTGGCAGGGGTCACGTGGTGTCGTTCGCCATCCGCCCGTACTGGCGCTGGCAGACGCAGGGCACCTACGCGATGGGCTTCAATGCCATCCTGAACTGGAACGATCTCGACGCGGGCAAGACGCCCCCGCCGACAACGAGGCCGTAACGAACACGCAGTTGCTCATCACGAAGGCCCGCGCGGAATGTCCGCGCGGGCCTTCGTGTTTGACCGGACTTCGCCGCGCTATTTGTTCTACTTCTTCAGCGCCGCATTCTCCTTGAGAAACGCAAACAGCGCCGCGTGTGTCACGGCCGCCTGCTCCCACTGCGGCAAGTGCCCTGCGGAATCCACCGGCACGAGCTTCGCATGCGGCAACGCCTTCATCAGAGGCTCACCTCGCGAGAACGGAACCGTAGGGTCCTGCTTCCCCCACACCACGAGGACCGGACGAGGATACTTCCCCACTTCCTCGAGCACGGGCCGCATGTCGGTCTCGGCGTTCGCCTCGTTCGCCAAGAGCCGGCCGCGACGAAATCCCTTGTATCGCATCTGCGGCACATAGCGATCAGGCCAGTCCGGAAATTTCTCCGGGTGCAGAAAATCCGATGACTGCCCCTTCGCCCAGTTCCGCGAATCCAGTTGCATGAGCAAATCCGCCAGCGCATCCCATTTCATGTACCACGGAAAGGGTCGCGGCTGCACGATTGCTGGATCGAAATACGCGAGCGCCGCCACCCGCCGCGGATGTTCTGCCGCAAAACTCGTGATCACCGTTCCGCCATACGAGAGCCCGGCGAGCGTGATCGGCTTCGTGACGTGCAGCGAATCCAACAGGTCTGAGAGTTGCTGCACATACACGTCCTGCGTGAGCAGGGTATCCGGTCGGTCCGACCACCCGCGGCCGAGATAGTCATAGCGCAGCACGTGGTAGCCGTTGGCCTTCAGTGAATCGAAGGTCGGCTGCCAGATGTAGCCCGGCACCGAGCTCCCTGCCGCCAGCACCACCAGCGGCAGTGAATCCGGGCCCGCGATTTCGTAGTACGTCACGCCGTCGCGGCCGCGCACAAATTTGCCCGGCACCGTTTTGCTCAGCTCGGCACGCGTGGCATCATTGAGTTCCAGCTTCTCGATATCGCTCATCCGAACCCACGCGTACAACGCGACCGAGAGTCCCAGCTTCACCAGCCAGGCGATTGCCAGGACGCGCAGGACCCGGAGCCACCGCGGCAGCGGCCGCTTCACGACGCTTGTCTCGACCATCTACCGTCTACCATCCGGTCTGTCACTTCTGCCCCGTTGTATTGGTCGGCATCGGCTCATTCCACGGGAACGGCCCCGCTTTCTTCTGGCGCGGATAGATCTCGTCGAGCGAGTTGCCGTCGTACAGGCGGCCGTTCTTCATGACGTACTTGACCGAGTTGGTGTTTCGGATGTTCTCGAGGGGATTCTTGTCGAGCACCACGAGATCAGCGAGCTTGCCGGCTTCCAGGGAGCCGATGTCCTTGGCGAGTCCGATGGCATCTGCGCCGATAATCGTCGCGACGCGCAAAGCGTCGTACGGCGCCATTCCACCCATCGCGATGTTCCAGAGTTCCCAGTGATAGCCGAGCCCTTGCAGCTGGCCATGCGCACCAACGCCCGTGCGACCGCCAGCCGCAACGAGATTCTTGATGTCCGCACCGATGAGGTCCATCGCATACTGCGAGTCATGGAACCAGCCGGCCTGCGCACCCGTCGTCACGGCGCCCGGCGAGCCGCCGCGCCGAAGAATCTTTCCTTCGAGCACGCTCCACGGCGTCACGGTCTTGAGCTTGGTGTCGTTGAGCAGATCCATCTTCTCATACCAATAGTTCTCCGCCCACGGCGCACCATATGCAACAATGATCGTCGGCGTGTACGCGATACCTGATTCCGCCAGCAGCTTGATGACATCGGCCTGCAGCGGAAAGGTCGGAATCGTGTGCTCGTGGCCACTGTAGCCGTCGATCATCTCCGTGATATTCATCTTGATGTCGAGTGACCCTTCGGTCGTCGGCATCAGCTTGAGTTCGTTCGCGGCCTGAATGATCCACTGCCGCTGCTCGCGGTTGCCGGCGGCGTACTCCTTGAGCGTCTTGGTGTCGTAATAGTCGCTGTAGCGCTTGAGCACCGTGCGCGCGTGGTTCAGATCGCGGATGTTCTCGCCATTGCCGTTCGTCGCGGCAAAGAGCCCCGGCCCGGTCGAATAGATGCGCGGGCCGAGAATGTTGCCCGCGACAACCTGATCTTCATATGAAAGGACGTCGGTCGTACCTGTCTGCGGATCGCGGCCGGTGGTCACGCCATAGGCGAGATTCGCGATGTAGCTCCACACCGGATCCTTGTGCACGCCACCGGCGATCTCGAAATGCGCGTGCGTGTCGACAAAACCCGGCACGATGGTCTTGCCGCTCAGGTCAATCACCTTCGCGCCCGCGGGCACGGGCACGCTGCCGCGCTTGCCGACGCCGACGATACGGTTGTTCTTGATGACGACGTCGCCGCCATCAATGACTTCCTTGCCTTTCATCGTCAGGATGCGCGCGCCCCGCAGTACCACACTGCCACTCGGCACATCGCGAGCCGCCGAAATGCGAATGCGTGTTTCCGCCGGCTGGAACATCGGCAGGTTCGCGGCGGCACCGCCCCGGCCCCCACGTCCACCTGCTCCAGCGCCGGTTGAATCCGCCGAGGCACCGCGTGCCCGACGCACGGAGTCATCAAACGCCTTCGCGCGATCCACATCGTACACGACATGCGCATTGCCGATGGACCAGTGCACCGTCTTGCCATCGGCACCCCAGGCGGGGAACTGCGCGCCAATGTCGGAGAGCTTCTTCATCGGGAAGTTGCCGACCGCTTCACCAACGGTGACCGTCGGCGCATCGGCACCAACCCACGGCATCTGCACGAGGTACACATCATTGCCGGCCTGCGTGAGTACCTGATCGCCGGTCGGAGACATCTGCGCCCAAGCGGCCCCGCCGCCACGACCACCACCGCCGCCGTCACCCGGTGGCGTTGCACGTGCTACGCGGAGATGGGTCTTGAGTTCGGTGCCGTCCCATCGCATCGAGACGAGCCCACGCTGCCCACCGTACGCCCAGATGCGCGAGCTGTCACCCTTCACGAAATGGAACTGCGAGAGACCATTTGATTCGGTCACCACCGTCGCAGCGCCGCCGGACGATGGGACCCAGACCACGTCGCTCTGTCCGCCACCGCCGCCACCGCCGCCGGCGGAGAGATCGCCAAAGAGACGCGCGGGCCCGCGCACTGCGAGAATCCGCGAGCCATTCGGCGTGAAGGCGGGGTTTCGCCAGTAGGCGTATTCACTCGAAAGCTTCTGCGGCTGGCCGCTGCCATCAGCGCGCACGCGGTTGAGCGCGCCACCGGTATTGGCGACGGGAGCCGTCACATAGGCAATCCACTGACCATCGGGACTCCATGCTGGATGGAATTCATTCTCCGTGGCCGAGGTCAGCCGCTTGGGCGCACCGGCGGGATAGTCCATTACATAGATGTGGTCGAGCGCCACGAACGCGAGTTGCCGACCATTCGGACTCGGCACCGCGTCGCGAATCTGCTTGACGATGAACGTCGCCGAATCGCTGACGGGATAATCGTGATGCACGTTCGGACCGAGTGCCTGCACGACGTCGACTTCAAACGGAATCTCCGTCGCAGCGCCATCGGGCACGGACACTTTCCAGAGGCGGCCGCCCCAGGTGGTGATCAGAAACTTCGAGTCGGGCGTGAAACTCATGCCGGGGAGCACGTCGAGCGACGCGCGCGATTCCTGGTCGTCGCGTTGCACCGGACCCTTGAGCCAGTTGTCCTCGCCCGTCTTGAGATTGCGAACGCGGAGGTACGTATCGCGAATATGGCGCGTGCCATACACGAGCCACTGCCCATCGGGCGAGAGCGTCGGGCGGAAGGCCGACCCCCACCGGCTCTCCTTGATGCTCACTTCGCCCGTCTCGCGATCATAGGTGCCGAGCTGGTAGTCGCTCATCGGCGTGTTGTAGATCCACGCGCCGCGGCGCTGCTCGAACCAGACGTACCGCGGATCGGCGCCAAAGGCTGCGCCCATCTGGCGAATCACATCTTGCCCAGCCGCGGGTGCCGCACCTCGGCCGCCGGCGCCGGCACCGGCCGGTATCAGCTGCTGACCCGTGCCGCCATCCACATGGTACATCCAGAGTTTGGTGCCGCGTTCGGCGATGAGGTACTTGCCGTCCGGCGTCCACTCGGGGGATTCGTAGTTGTTCTGCTTGCCGCGCGTGATCTGTGACGTGTCGCGCTTGTCGAGAGAGATTGTCCAGAGGTTCCAGCCGCCGTCGCGGTCGCTCACGAAGGCAAGTTTCTTGCTGTCGGGCGAGAATCGCGGCTGGCCGTCGAATGCCATTCCACGTGTCAGGGGCGTCGCCTTGCCGCCGGTGATCGGCATCGTGTAGAGGTCGCCGAGCAGGTCGAAAGCGAGGGTGCGCCCATCGGGGCTGACGTCAACGGACATCCAGTGTCCGACCTTTGTGGTCCACGATGCGGTGCGCGTGGGCCGGAGTTGGAGTCCCTCCTGCATCGGGTCGCGGGGTTGCGCTGCCTGGCCGCCTCCGCGTTGGGCGCGCAGCTCGCTAACGAAAAGGGCGCTGAGCGCGACCGTGAAAACGAGCAGGACGCGCAGGTACTGCGCAAACCGGGACGCGATGGAGGTCGGCATGTGATATTGGGGTAAAGGCCATAGTCAATCTGGTGACACAGGTTGCACTTCGCGAGTGATGGCAGGGTTGCACGTTGTGCCGCCATAACGTTTTGCAGAACCATTCGTCTGCCTCATGGGTAACGAAATGGACCAGGGTGGCGATCCCACTTGACGCAGGTCGCCGGGGCGCCATGTTGAGGGCAGGAGCGGTCCCCCCGACCGTGTGGTTCGAAGCAGGTTTGACGATGGCACACGCCGTTCAGCTCCAGAGGTCATGATGAGCGATACCGAGCAGCTCTCCGAGATCGGCTCCACTTCGCAACAGCGCGAGGTGCAACCGCCAAAACAGGAACAGAAGTCGCGGCGCGCCTTCCTCCTTGGCGCGCTGGCCGGTGCGGCCGGTGCCGCGACGATGGCGCCGAAAGCCGCGCAGGCCCAGGGCCGCCGCGCCAAGCCAAAACAGGCGCAACAGCAGGGACAGAAGGACGTCTTCGCTGTTGGCGCGCTGGCCAACGCCGTCGCCGCACCGACCGAATGGTTGAACCCCACGGTGCGCCTGCTCCGTCGCGCCACGATGGGACTCAATGCCGCCGACGTGAGCGCGGCAAAGGCCATGGGCTACCAGGTGTGGCTGCAGTCACAGCTCGACCACACGCGCATCGACAATACCGCCGTCGAAACGCAGGTGGCGGCGCTCTGGCCGCAACTGTCGGAGCAGGTGGAAACGCTCTTTGCGCTCGACGGGGGCACCGTGGTGACGATTCTTCAGGCGCAGTGGGTGTACCGCGCGGTGATCAGCCCACGCCAGCTCTACGAACGCATGGTCGAGTTCTGGAGCGACCACTTCAACATTGACATTGACAAGGTCGGCTATCTCAAGATCGTCGACGATCGCGACGTCATTCGCAAGAACGCCATGGGCAAGTTCTCCGACCTCGTGAAAGCGAGCTCGAAGAGCGCGGCAATGCTCGCCTACCTCGATCAGACCACAAGTCGCGTGGGCGCGCCCAACCAGAACTACGCGCGCGAACTGATGGAACTCCATACGCTCGGAGTGGACAACGGCTACACGCAAACAGACGTCGCCGAGTTGTCGCGTGTGCTCACGGGCTGGACGATCCAGGGGCGCGGCAACTTCTTCTTCAATCCGGCGATTCACGACTACACGACAAAGACCGTGATGGGCGTGACGATCCCTGCTTCGCCGACGACGACTGGCGCCGCGGCAATCGCCGAAGGCGAGCAAATCATCGACCTGCTCTGCAGCCACCCGAACACGGCGACGTTCATCTCGACGAAGCTGCTCAAGTGGCTGCTCACGCCCGAACCGACGGCGCAGCAGATCGCCACCGTGTCCGGCGTCTTCCGCGCCACCAAGGGCGACATCAAGCTCGTGGTGCGCGCGATTCTGAACAGCGGCTGGGTGGCCACGGCGCCGCTCAAGTTCAAGCGGCCATTCCATTATCTCGTCTCGTCGATCCGCGGTTCGAATGCCGTGGTCACGAACACGACGAATATGAACGGGCAGCTGAATGCACTTGGCCAGCCACTTTATCAGTGGGAAACGCCCGACGGCTTCCCGGATCGGTTTGAGTTCTGGGGGAGCAACCTTATGACGCGCTGGCAGTTCGCGAGCACTGTGTCATCACTGCGCACCGGCCAGATCGCACTCGACTCCGCGCCATATCTGGCCGGCACCACCGACGCGGCGATCGACCTGATCAACACGAATTTCTATGGCGGCGAGATGGACCTCACGACCCGCACATCGCTGCTGATCTATTTGAAGGGTGGAACGTTCAACGACACGCGAGTGCGTGAGACGTTGTCGCTCGCGATCGCATCCGAAGCATTCCAGTGGTATTAGTTGGCATTTGCGCCACACCAGGCGCCGGAGAAGAAATCCCATGAGTAACGATTATCTCAACGACGAGTCCTGCGGCTGCTCTGAATACAAGGAGCTCTCGCGACGCCAGTTTGTAGGCGCGGCGGCGGGGCTATCCGGTGCGGCGGCAGCGGCGGCGATCTTTCCCGAGTGGTTGCCGAAAGTCGTAATGGCCTCATCGGCTGCCACCGACCGCGATGTGATTGTCTCGATCTTTCAGCGCGGTGGCGCCGACGGACTGAATCTCGTCGTGCCATACGGTGACGCCGCATACTACACGGGACGACCGACGATCGCGATTAAGGCGCCTGGAGACGCGAGTGTACCGGCCAATCAACGAGCCGTTGATCTCAACAACGGCTTCTTTGGACTTGCGCCAGCACTGGGATCTTTGCTGCCGGCGTACAGAGCGGGCAATCTGCTCATTGCGCACGCCGCAGGGCAGACCTTCGTGACACGTTCGCACTTCGATGCCCAGCGGTATATGGAAGTCGGCAAGCCGGCGGATGTGAACCTCGTCACTGGCTGGCTTGGGCGGCACTTGGCGTTGACGCAGGGGCTTCCGCCGACGCCAAAGCTCACCTCGCTCGGTTTTTCCACGGCGCCACTGCGCGCGCTGGGCCTTGCTTCCGGACTGCAGAAGACGCTGGTCGGTGGGCCAAAGACGCTGCCGATCGCCAATCCGGCGAGCTTCACGATTGGTGGCGCCACCAACACAAGCGCAGCCCGTCAGGCTGTGCTCGCTGCCGACTACTCCAACGCGCCGCCACCGCTGAACGCGTCGGCACTCGACGCAATCAATACGATTGCACTTCTGAACGCGGTGAACGCGTCGCCCTACGTACCCAAAAATGGCGCTGCCTATCCCAATTCGACGTTCGGCCGCGCGCTTAAATCGGTGGCGCAGCTGATCACGTTCGATGTCGGAATAGAAGCCGCGCAGGTTGACGTCGGCGGCTGGGACACCCACGCCGCACAGGGCGGCGCCATCGGCGGGCAGGCCACAACGGCCGCCGATTTCGCTAATTCGCTCGCCGCATTCCACGCCGACATCGTTGCCACCAACGCGCGCGTGACCGTTGTGATTATTTCGGAGTTTGGCCGTAACGCCAAGGAAAACGGTTCGCAGGGCACTGACCATGGCCGCGCCACGACGATGTACGCCATGGGTCAGGGCATCAACGGCGGCCGTGTTCTGGCGCTGGGCACGAACGGCCAGGCCGGTTGGCCGGGGCTCGCCACGGCGCAGCTGGAGAGCAATCAGGATCTCAAGGTAACGCTCGACTATCGCGACGTGCTCGCGGAAATCGTGCAGAACCGTTTGCAGAACACACAGATCGCGCAGGTATTCCCGGGCTGGAACCCCACGTTCCGCAACGTCACCAAATGATCAGCGTGGCACTGCACCTGCGATCACTGGACGGTAACGGAACCCGACATGCCGGGGTGTGTGCGGCAGTCGTACGGGAACGTGCCCTTCGTGTTGAAGGTGCGGGAAACGATCTGGTTGCTCGTGACGGGAACACTCGCCGGCGCACCGGTAACAGTGCCGAAGGTCACGTCGTGCGCGACACCCGTGATGTTGTAGCGGACCGTGGATCCAACATTGATCGTGACAAACGCGGGACTGAACACCAGGCCCGGAGTGAAGACGTCAACGGTGGTCACGGTGGGCGTAGTACCTCCGCCGGTAGTGGGCGCCGTGGCGTCCTTGCTACTTGAGCAGGCACTAAGCCCACCAATGGTACTGAGCGAACCGAGGACTACGATGGAAAAGACATATTCGCGAAGTCGCATGGCCGAATTATGGCGAAACGTCACGATTGGCGCTGTGCTGGCCGTCACCGGAATGGTTGGCTGCAGCAAGGGGGAGGGCGCGACCGGTCCGGTCATCGTCCCGCCACCCGCCACGCCGACGGGCGCGTACACGCTCAATTCGGTTGATGCGAAGGCGCTGCCGTATACGATGTATTCGGACACGGGCTACACGTTGCAGGTGGCGAGCGGCACGCTGACGATCACGGCCGCCGGAAAGTGGGTGTCAAAGATCACCACGCGCGAAACGGTCGCCGGAAATGTTTCGACTTACGCGGACAGCACCTTCGGCACGTGGACCATTGGAGCCGGCACGGCGAACGCGACTTTCCTGAATGCCGAGACCGGTTTCACCTCGGCCGTCTCGTGGACGGCAGTCGACATCACCGTCGACGACGTTGACGGGTCGGTCACGCGCAAGGTCCGCTACAAAAAGAACTAGGGCTGGTCGTGGCTCCAGACTGACTTCAGGTCGGTGCCTTCGAACACATTCGCGTGAACCATCCAGCCGAAGAGCTCCGGCCAGAATCGGCCATGCTCGGCGTCGCACGCGGCCTTCGTGGTGATCGATCCCTCGACCCCGAAGATCGGCACGCCATTTCGCTTTTCGGAAAGGCGGGCTTCGTCGCCCTTGGCCGGCACACAGAGATTCGTGTGCAGGTGCCACTGCGTGACCGAGAGCGGCACATGCTTGTCGAGCTGCGCAGGTGACGTGCGTTTGGGCATCGTGTACATCGCGCCCGTGATTTTCAGAGCGCCCGTCACGGAATCACGCACGTAGAGAATCGACGTCGGCTTCGTTGCCGCGAACCGAAACGCCTCGAGAAATCCGTTTCCGCGCTTGGTGTAGTGATAGACCTTCTGGTCTTTCACATTGGGCGCAAACAGTCGGTACCCATCCCGCTCTGCGGCTGCGGGATCCCGATACTTCTCGAGTGCGCGCCGCAGCGTGTCCGCAATCGCCATCGCGCGAACAGAATCACCGGCCGTCCGAGCCCGCGTCGGCGTCATCCGCATGTGCGCCGATGCCGCCGGGTGCTCCATCGCCTTCATGACGTGCCCTTCGTGCTCTGATTGTGCGAATGCGCAGGAAGCCCATAGGAGGAAGGCCCCTGCGCACCGCACTCGAACGTCTATGCCCATCATAAGGTTCTTCTCCGCGTTTTCTCGGCCGCGGGTCTCCGCGGATCTCCGCGGTTCCGCCGTTATGCCTTCACAGCAGCAAAGCTCCGTTCCAGCACGTCCAGCGCGAACTCGACATCGGCCGCCGTAATGCACATCGGTGGCTTGATACGCAGCACGTTGCCGTCCAGCCC
>Ga0214919_10004082_pt1 | contig 21491 bp, 18 predicted proteins | sample LL1503_MetaG_FD_177994 | JGI IMG/M metagenome (GOLD analysis project Ga0214919, IMG submission 177994) | Freshwater microbial communities from Lake Lanier, Atlanta, Georgia, United States - LL-1503 | ecosystem: Environmental > Aquatic > Freshwater > Lake | place: USA: Georgia | collected... | reverse complement strand
GCATCTTTTTCTTTGTTGTTGGCCTGGAAATTAAGCGAGAATTAACTACTGGTCACCTTGCTTCATTAAAGAAAGCGATGTTGCCCTTTGTGGCAGCTCTTGGTGGCATGGCTGTTCCAGCGCTTATCTATTTAGCGATCGCAGGCGATGTTGCTACAAGTGGTTGGGGTGTACCTGTTGCTACCGATATTGCTTTGGCGGTTGGGTTGTTAACCATGATCGGACCTTCTGTGGTCGCCTCACTTCGTTCATTTCTCTTAGCTCTAGCTGTTATTGATGATATCGGTGCCATATTGATAATTGCATTTGTCTATTCAACTGGAATTAATTTTTCCTGGCTTGCAGCGGGCATTATTTCGATTGCCTTGATCGCTGGATTGAAGAGAGCAGGTGTTGAGTCAACCCTTATTTACTCCTTCTTTGCCTTCACCTTGTGGTTCTCTTTATACAAAACAGGAGTACACCCAACTTTAGCTGGTGTGATTCTTGGGTTAATGACCCCCAACATTGTTCGCACAAGAACCAGAGTTGAAGATGTCGAGGATGGTTCAGTATCGATTGTTGAATGGTTGGAGCTGAAGTTTCATCCAATTAGCACCTTCTTGGTAGTGCCGATCTTTGCCTTTGCAAACACAGGTGTTGTCATTACCGCCGATTCAATTAAAGGGGCATCCCAATCTGTTATTGCCTGGGGTATTTTCTTTGGACTAGTCCTAGGTAAACCACTTGGTGTGCTTCTTGCATCGATCGCAGCAAAGCGGTTGAAAGTGGCTGATTATCCAGAAGGCGCCACTAACTCATCCTTACTGGCAACGGGAAGCGCCGCTGGAATTGGATTTACAGTTGCGATATTTATCGCCAACCTTGCATTCAAAGATGCGCAGACTCAGGATATTGCGGTGTTAGCCGTCATCCTCGCATCCGTTGTCAGCGCGCTGTTGTCAGCGATCTTCTTCAAGGCGTTAGCAAAAAGGTAAAAAACAAAACCCGCCTTTTTAGGGGCGGGCTCTGTTCTAACGGAACTATGAAATCACATAAGGTTTAGATGTCGTAATACAGTTCGAACTCAGCTGGGTGCGGACGTAGTCGAACATAGTCGACCTCTTCCTTACGCTTGAATGCGATCCATGTATCAATAAGATCCTTCGCAAATACTCCACCGCGAGTCAGGAACTCGTGATCCTTCTCAAGGTTGTTAAGAACAGCATCAAGAGAACCTGGTACCTGAGGTATTGATGCAGCCTCTTCGCCTTCTAGTTCGTAAAGATCCTTATCAACTGGGGCAGGTGGTTCGATCTTGTTGATAATTCCATCTAGACCGGCCATCAACATTGCAGCGAATGCTAGGTATGGGTTGGATGATGGATCTGGGCAACGGAATTCGATGCGCTTTGCCTTTGGATTGGATCCGGTAATTGGGATACGGATACATGCAGAGCGGTTACGAGCAGAGTAGACAAGGTTTACAGGTGCTTCGTACCCTGGAACCAAGCGACGGTATGAGTTCACTGTTGGGTTAGTGAAAGCAAGTAGTGATGGTGCATGCTTCAAAAGACCACCGATGTACCAACGAGCCATATCTGAAAGATCGCCATATGTTCCTGCTTCGAAGAACAGTGGCTTTCCATCTTTCCAAAGCGATTGGTGAACGTGCATACCTGAACCGTTATCTCCGAAGAGTGGCTTAGGCATGAATGTTGCGGTCTTTCCGCCTTGCCATGCGGTGTTGCGAATGACGTACTTAAACTTCATTACATCATCACCAGCATGCAAAATATCGGTGAATCGGTAGTTGATCTCCATCTGGCCAGCAGTTCCCACCTCATGGTGTGAACGCTCAACAAGAAGTCCTACCTTGCCTAGCTGCATCACCATTTCATCGCGAAGATCTGCAAACTGATCTGTTGGTGAGACAGGGAAGTAGCCACCCTTAACTCGTGTACGGTAACCACGGTTAGGTGTTCCATCAGCATCGTACTCAACGCCTGTGTTCCAAGCGCCTTCATATGACTCGATCTCATGAACAGCTGAGTTGATTCCGGTCTTGAAGCGAACGCTGTCAAAGACGTAGAACTCAGCCTCTGGTGCAAAGAAAGCGGTATCTGCAATTCCTTGTGAGCGCATGTAATCGACTGCACGTGCTACGACTCCACGAGGATCACGGCTGTATGGCGTGTTATCAACTGGATTGTGAACTGAGAAAATAATGATGAGGGTTTTTTCTTTACGGTATGGATCAATGTATGCAGACTCTGGAACTGGTAGCAGTTTCATATCTGATTCATTGATTGTCTGGAAACCTCTGATAGAGGATCCATCAAACATTAGGCCATCGGTAAATACAGCTTCATCAAATGATTCAACAGGAACGTTGAAGTGATGCTGAATACCAGGCAAATCTGTAAAGCGAACATCAACTAACTTGACATCCTCTTTCTTGATGTAAGCAAAAATTTCTGCTGCGTTCTTAAACATGCTTCTCCCAATTTCACATGTGATGCGCAGACCCCTCATCATTGAGTTTCTGGCGCTTTTAGGTAGTTGAACCCTAGGTCCACATGGTGAAAATGACATAACCCGCTTGTTAAATTCATGTTACGTCTGAGGGGCTTGAGCGTTAGGCTTGTCACATGAGCGCCCAATTCACCCGCGTTTCTCTGGGTCGTCGAATGTCGGCGTTGATGGTTGACTGGCTGGCCTGTTACTTCATCGTTGCCGCCTCAGCTGGTGGGCTCGGAAAGATGGCCCCTAATCGATCCTGGACCGTTTTAGCTCTCTTCTTTGCTGAGGTCGCGATCCTCTCGGCCTTGCAGGGAGCCTCACTAGGGCACCGAATCTTCGGAATCAAGATCATCCGATTTGCCGACGGGGGAGCGATCACGCCAATTCAAGCATTAATTCGATCAGCGTTACTGATTACCGTGATCTTTGCAATTACCTTTGATGAAAATGGCAGAGGAATGCATGAACGGTTTAGCGGAACCGTCTTAACAAGAGTGAAGAGAGCTAGTTAGTACTTAGCGAATCTTGGGAGCGCGTGTTGGCATTGGTCCCTTTGGAATTGGCATAGACATCCCGCCAACAGCCTTAAGACGTGCACGTACCTCACGCATTTGGTGCGGTGTTAACTTCTTTGGAAGTCGTCGCATCTGCTTTTGAAGTTTGCGAATTGGAACCCGACCATCCTCAGTACCAACAAGAATTTCAGTAATTGGAACACCTGGTGCAAAACGCTCAGCCTTCTTGCGTTCATCAGCGAGCATCTGGCGAACAGCGTTTGAGCCTTCTCCAGTCAAAACGATTCCGGCACGACCAACACTTCGGTGAACCATGTCTTGATTTCTGGCAACAGCAACTGCTGGAGTTGTTGTCCAGCCTTTACGGATCGCCATCAGCACACTTGCACCCGCACCGATCTGACCTTCAATTGAAGTGTAAGCAGCGGTGCCAGCCTGACGAGTAAAGAACAAAAGAGTAATAAGTAGTGCCAAAGGAAAGAAAATAAATCCAAAGTAATACGGATGACCTAGGGATGCACCAATTGCAATTCCAATCGACCATGAAACGGCAAAGATCGCTATGAGCGCGATGGTGATCCAAGGCTTTACTTGCTTAGTTACCTTGTAGGCATCACGGAAGGTCTGGAATCGAGGGGTCTTGATCTTCTTTTCTTTAGCTTTTCTCTTAAACATGGTTTTAGTTTAGTGGCGCAGGAGCGGTTCCACCAAGACGAACTGGTGCCCAACGCTGGCCCACATGGCTATCAGGGTATTTTTCTTGAACAACATGGAGCATCGAGGTCATTACCTGTCGTAAATGCAGCTCTGCTTGCTCCACATCGACTTCTTTTGTGTAAGTAATTGCTTCGCCAAAACTTACAGTTACTGGAGTTTTACCGCGCTTAAAGTTTGGCTTTACACCCTTTGTATAAACGCGCTGTCCGCCCCAGACAATGGTTGGAATGATCGGAACGCCAGCACCAGCAGCAAGACGTACTGCACCCGACTTTAACCCCTTGATTTCAAAACTGGTAGAGATTGTTCCTTCCGGAAAGATTCCGATGATTTCTCCGGCTTTGAGAGCGCGCAAGGCGGCCACAAAAGATGCTGAACCATTGCTGCGATCAACATTGATGTGGTGCATTCCGCGCATGAGCGGACCGGCGATCTTGTTATCAAAGATTTCTTTCTTTGCCATAAATCGAACATATCTCTTGGCAGGTAGTACACCGGTGCCGGCTATCGCAAAATCTAAGTAACTCACATGATTTATTGCGAGGATCGCTCCACCTTTGCGCGGAATATTTTCTTGACCCTGGAAATCAAATTGAAACCCTAGGTACTTCCAAAAACCCTTAACTAGAGTAATTACAGGAGGGTAAACAAGGTCAGCCACGTGCAGATTTCTTTTCCATGGCTTGCTTATATAGGCGGCCAGCTCGGTAAGAAGAACGTACTAGAGGTCCACTCATTACCCCGAGGAAACCAACTTGTTCTGCTTCTTGGGCTAGCTCCACAAACTCTTCAGGCTTTACCCAACGCTCTACTGGGTGGTGCTTATTTGTTGGGCGTAGGTATTGAGTAATAGTAATGAGGTCGCACCCTGCATTATGTAAATCAACTAACGCTTGAGAAATCTCCTCGCGAGTTTCGCCAAGGCCAAGAATCAAATTGGATTTTGTAATCAGGCCAAAATCCTGAGCCATGCCGATAACCCTGAGTGATTTTTCATAGGTAAATGCTGGGCGAATCTGCTTGAAAATACGTGGAACAGTTTCAAGGTTATGGGCAAAAACTTCAGGACGTGTTTCAAAGATTGGATTTAGAAGCTCTGGTTTTGCGTTGAAATCAGGTGCGAGCATCTCTACGCCAGTACCTGGGTTGAGTTCATGTACAACGCGAATTGTTTCGGCGTACAACCATGAACCTTCATCCTCAAGATCATCACGGGTTACACCCGTGATAGTTGCGTAGCGAAGGCCCATAGATTTAACAGATTCAGCAACTTTGCGTGGCTCTTCACGGTCGATAGGAAGTGGTTTTCCAGTATCAATGTTGCAGAAATCGCAGCGTCGTGTGCAGCGATCACCACCAATTAAGAAGGTCGCTTCTTTGTCTTCCCAACATTCAAAGATGTTTGGACAGGCTGCTTCTTGGCACACTGTGTGCAGACCTTCGCTCTTCACCAAGGATCTCAAGCGAGTGTATTCAGGACCCATGTTGGCGCGAGTTTTGATCCACTCTGGCTTGCGCTCAATTGGAGTCAAAGCGTTGCGGGCTTCAATGCGCAGAAGCTTGCGTCCTTCTGGTGCCATTGTCATGCGCTCACTCTTTTCAATGATTCGAATATGTGTCGTTCAACCAGCGGAGCTACTTCATCAATCGTAATCACACGCTGTAATTCGATCTCCAAAGAAGTGACATCGGCATCTGAAATGCCACAGGGAACAATGGTTTTAAATGCTGATAGATCGGGATTAACGTTGAGTGCAAAACCATGCATCGTTACACCCTTTGCAACGCGAATTCCAATTGCTGCAATCTTGCGGTCGCCTTGATTGTCTCGAACCCACACGCCTGAACGTCCATCGATACGTTGAGTTTCTAATCCCAAATCAGAACACACGGCAATTAATCCAGCTTCAATCTCACGAACAAATCCAACCAGCTCTGTTGGCTTCAATAACTTCACAATCGGATATCCCACAAGTTGACCAGGACCATGCCAGGTAATTCGGCCACCGCGATCTACATCGATAACCGGGGTTCCATCAGTTGGTCGCTCAGAATCATCTGTTCTACGGCCCGCGGTAAAAACCGATGGATGTTCTAGTAGTAATAATGTATTGGGACGTTTGCCATCGACTACATCTTGATGAATAGCTCGTTGAGATTCCCAGGCCTTTTGGTACTCGACTAATCCATGGCGAGAAAGAGCTATCGCCGAATCTGAAGGAGTTTCCAATAGGGGCACACCCATAGCCTAAAGGTAGGATCGCGCTCTAACCAATTGAGGGCCGTAAGGCCATGTGAAGGCTGAGAGGTCCACCTACGTGTCAACCGCATCGAGTAAGAAGAGTCTCCGTCCACTTGTATACGCCATGCTTGTGATTTTCCTTTGGGTGGGTGCGAGCGGTGTTTTCGGCCCACTTTTTGGAAAGCTCTCAACGGTTCAAGAAAATGACAACTCTGCCTTTTTGCCAGATAGCGCTGAATCAACTCAAGCAGCGAAGATCATTGCGAAATTTAACGCTGATGCGAATCAAAATCTTCCAACCTTGGTTCTCTATTTGGGTGAAGTCAATCCAGAGAAAATAGCTGCGCTCAATGAACATCTTGCGCAGTTGGGTCCTAAGAAGATCATCGGTACAGAGGTACCAATCTCAAAGTACTTAACACCAGGTGAACAGATTTATGCATTTCCATCGCAAGATGGAAAGGCCTTGTTGGTAAATCTTCCCTTTAAATCCGATATCGCAACAGATCTGCTGCCAAACAACAAGCCAGCTCTTCCTGAAGTAATAGAAACACTTCGCGAGGACTCCGCTGAGTTTGCAAAGAGTGTTGGACTCACATCGAATGTGACTGGAATTGGCGCATTGCTGGGAGATTTATTTGGAGCATTTGAAGGTATCGACTCTTCACTCCTTCTGACAACCCTTGGTGTCGTTTCAATCATTTTGATCATCGTATATCGCTCACCTTTTCTTTGGATTTTGCCGCTCTTTTCAGCGGTGATCGCGTTGTCTACAGCAGGCGGACTTGTTTATCTGCTCACCAAAAATGATTTCATTGATTTAAATGGTCAGTCGCAGGGAATTTTGTCGGTACTAGTTTTAGGTGCGGCAACGGATTATGCATTGTTGCTGATTTCTCGTTATCGAGAAGAGCTGCATCATCACGATCATCCAGCCCAAGCGATGAAAGCTGCCTACAAGGGTGTGTTTGAACCAATTCTGGCTTCTGGTGCCACTGTAATTGCAGCACTATTAGTTTTACTTCTGAGTGATCTATCTGGAAACCGTGGTTTAGGTCCAGTTGGTGCGATTGGTATTGCTGCAGCGATGGTGACAATTCTTACCTTGCTTCCGGCATTGCTTGTTGCCTTTGGCCGTTGGATTTTCTGGCCACGAATTCCTCGCAATGACGATGTCAATGCACAACTGACTGGAACATGGGCCAAGATCGGAACTGCGGTCGAAAAGCGTCCACGCAAGTTATGGATTATTACCGCAGGCGCACTTGCAATCCTTGCTGGTTTTTCAACAACATTAAATGCAAAGGGATTGTCTACAGCAGATGCATTTACGCAACGACCAGATTCAGTTGTCGGTCTTGAGCTATTAGGCGAGCACTTTCCGGGTGGTTCTGGTCAACCGACAGAGGTTGTTGTCCGCAAAGAGTTAATTGATCCAGTGTCTGCAGCGCTTATGGGTGTTGAAGGGGTTTCTTCAGTTGAGCCAACCCGTGTATCGCAAGTAATTCCGGGTCAACCATTACCAGTGATTAAAGAGGTAGATGGTGCAGTGATTTTGAATGCAACTCTTGCACTTAATCCGGACTCAGTCGAAGCCCGAGATGTCATCCCAGAAATTAGAAAAGCTGTTCATGCAATCGATCCAGGCATTTTGGTTGGTGGCAGCACCGCAGTCGCCTTTGATACTGATGTCTCTGCTAATCGAGATAACAGAACAATTATCCCAATCGTTCTGGTGCTCATCACTCTCATCCTTGGTCTGCTTCTTCGAAGCATTCTGTCGGCGGCGTTATTGCTTGGAACAGTTGTTCTCTCATTCTTTGCAACGCTAGGTGCATGCCAGTTGGTATTTGAAAATATCTTCGGGTTCAAGGGAGCTGATACTTCGTTCCCATTGTTTGCTTTCATCTTCCTAGTTGCACTTGGTATTGATTACAACATCTTCTTGATGACTCGAGTCCGTGAGGAAAGTGCCAAGATCGGCACACGTGCTGGCGTCATCAAGGGTCTAACAGTTACTGGTGGAGTTATTACTTCGGCTGGAATCGTTCTTGCTGCAACCTTTGCGGTCCTAGGAGTGCTGCCTTTGGTGTTCTTGGCTGAATTAGGTTTTGCCGTCGCATTTGGTGTGTTGCTGGATACCTTGATCGTTCGAACTATTTTGGTACCTGCACTTGTCCATGACATTGGTGGAAAAGTTTGGTGGCCATCTAAGTTGCAGAACTCATAGCCATGAGTCTGCGGGTTGGCATTGCAGGGTACGGGCTAGCCGGCCGTTACTTTCATGCACCTTTACTAAAAGGGTGTGGGTATGAGGTAGCAGCGGTTCTCACCTCAAATGCGACCCGCGCCGCTCACGTGTCAGAGGACTTTCCAGGCTCAGTAGTCGTTTCAACAATGCAAGAACTAATTGCCCAAAGATTAGATCTTGTCGTTGTGGCCTCTGCAAATATTGTTCACGCTGAACAAGCCATCGCAGCCCTTGAGGCTGGTATTCCAACGGTCGTCGATAAACCAATGGGCAGGGATTTCAACGAGACAAAGAGAATCATCGATGTTGCAACGAAAAGCGGAGTTCCTGTTTCAACCTTCTTTAATCGTCGATGGGATAGCGACGCTCTGACTATTAAGAAGGTTCTTGCAAGTGGCGTTCTGGGTGATATTCACCGTATGGATTCCAGATTTGAACGTTTCCGTCCAGAGGTCAATGCGCAGTCATGGCGTGAGAATATGAGTGCAGAAGATGGCGGGGGACAGCTATTAGATCTTCAACCACACTTGATCTCGACCGCACTTGACTGGTTTGGCAATGCCCATCTTGTTACAGCAACAGTTAGATCCATTCGTGGCGCTGCAGATGATGATGCAGTATTGGTTTTGCGCCATGACACTGGCGTGAACTCATACTTGTCAGCCAGCGCCGTTGTTGGAGCACCTGGTCCTCGAATTCGAATTTTGGGAAGTAAAGGCGCATTAGTTATTAACGAATTAGATCCACAAGAGGCGTTACTGCGTGCAGGAAAGTTCCCAGATGGCGGATTTTGGTCGGAGCCAACAACTTCAGTAGCGCACATTCATCGCGGCGATCAGGTTGAAGAGATTGCTGGTGAGCCCGGAAACTACGCACTGTTTTACTCAGCGGTTGCCTCTGCAATTACCAATGGAACTTCATGGCCGATATCTAATGAAGATGCCTTACTTGTTGCGCAGATAATTGATCAAGCTCGAAAGATCGGTTCAGATGTCTAGTAGTTCAGAGGTTTTGATCGTTGGAGCGGGTTTAGCGGGTTTGAATGCGGCAATCACTCTACAAAACGCGGGCGTTGATGTTCGGATAGTTGAAGCAAGTGATAGGCCAGGTGGTCGTGTTACATCAGATGTGATCGATGGTTTTATCTGCGATCGTGGCTTTCAGCTGATTAATTCTCGGTATCCAGCTTTACAAGAGTTAGATGTCATTAAAGAAATAGATTTCATTCCCGCACCTCGCGTTATTGAAGTCGCACTTGGCGATAATCGCCACGCATTGGGTGATCCGCGTGTAGCACCATGGACCGCATTTGATCGTGCAACGGGAACAATCCCCGAAAAACTAGCCTTACTTCGCTTTCTTGCGAGCAAACAGCCATCACATTTTTCAGTAGAAGACTCCCTTAAATCTTTGGGATCTACCTACGATCGAACCCTGCGTCCATTCTTGCAGGGTGTTTTCCTGACTGATCCCAAAAATGTTGATGCACGCTATGGTCAATCAATAATTAAGAGCTTTGTTACCGGTTCACCGGGGCTGCCCCGTAAAGGTGTCGCAGCGCTATCAAATGCGTTAGCAGCTCGAGTAAAAAACATCACTTATCGAACTCAGGTGGATACAGTTGAAAACGGAACGGTTCACACCTCTGCTGGAACATTCACAGCAAAGAAAATAGTAATTGCCACCGATGCAACAACAGCCACCCAAATACTTGGATTATCCGAAGTGCCGCGTATGGCCGGATGCATAACCTGGTATCACGCAGTTGAAAGCAACCCTTCAGGCAGTGGACGTTTAGTTGTTGATGGCCAGAATCGTGGACCAATCATCAACACCATCGTTGTTTCTGATATTTCGGCAGACTATGCACCTGTTGGTTCTCATTTACTGTCGACAACAACAGAGCTGGGTGTGACAGAATCTGATGTGCGACGTCATCTATCGATTATCTGGGGGACCAGCACACATGATTGGCAGTTGATTGCCAAGTACGAAATTCCGGCAGCCTTACCTATTCAAAGCATCGGACGTGCATTAACTCAGTCAGTAAAGATCTCAGATGATTTATTTGTCATAGGTGATCACAGAGCGGTTCCTTCGCAGCAAGGAGCTTTGTTTTCAGGTCGTCTAGCGGCGGAGTTAATCCTCAATTAATTGAGCTAGGGCTTCAGAGATATGAGGGTAATCCCACGTAAATCCCGCCTCTTGCAACACATGTGGAATGACACGCTTTGATCCAAGTACTTCAGAAGAAAATCCACCCAAGGCGATTTTTAGTGCAATTGCAGGTGCCGGAAATAACGCTGGACGGTGCATAGCGCGGGCAAGTGCTGCGGTGAACTCTTGATTAGTAACTGGGTTTGGCGCGGTCAGATTGACCGGACCTGAGATTGAATTTTCTAAAGCAAAGACAATCGCTCGGATTTGATCATGCAAGGTAATCCAAGACCACCATTGTTTTCCATTGCCCAATTTTCCACCAAGACCTAAACGGAAAAGAGGCAACATCTTTCCAAGAGCACCACCAGTTGGATCTAAAACTAAACCTGTGCGGATCTTTACAGTTCGAACATCTCCTGCAAGATCGGCAGCACCTTCCCACTCGCGACAAACCGCTGCAAGAAAATCATCGCCAGCGCGATCGCTTTCGACAACTGCCCGGTTTCCGCTTTCTCCATACCAACCGATTGCAGAGGCTGAGATGAAAACTTGTGGCTTTAACTCTGCAACGGCATTGGCAATCGCAGTTGTTCCCAGTAAACGCGAATTAAGAATTTCGCTCTTGTACTTCTTATTCCATCGCTTATCGCCAACACCAACACCAGCTAAGTGAATAATCGCATCAACACCGCGCAAGGGTTCTAGATCAACAAAACCAGTTTGTGGATCCCACTGAACCTCATCGGCACCGACAGGAACGCGGCGCACCAAACGCTGAACAGTGTGACCTTCTGCTTTTAAGTGACCAACCAGCGCTGTTCCTATTAAACCAGAGGCGCCAGTGATTGCGATGCGTTGTGGAACTGTCATGAACTGTTAGAGACCTAGATCCGATTCAAAAGCGCCACCTTCTAGACGCTCCTTCAAAGTAACTAGGAATCGCGCAGCATCTGCTCCGTCGACTACACGGTGGTCATAAGACAAACCTAGGTAAACCATTGAACGGATAGCAATTGTTTCGCCACCATCTTCACCACGGACAACCATTGGACGCTTAACAACTGCGCCTAGACCAAGGATTGCTACCTGAGGTTGGTTGATGATTGGAGTATCAAACAACGCACCACGACTTCCGGTGTTTGTTAATGTGAATGTTCCACCACCAAGCTCATCTGGAGTTACCTTGTTGTCGCGGGTGCGAGCTGCAAGATCTGAAATCTTTCGTGCGATTCCACCCATGTTCAAGTCACCAGCATTGGCGATAACAGGTACGAGCAAACCTCGCTCAGTATCTACTGCAATGCCAAGGTGCTCAGCACCGTGATAAGTAATCTGATCACCTTCAACTGATGAGTTAAGTACAGGGTGTTGCTTCAACGCTTCACATACCGCAACTGCGAAGAATGGAAGGAATGAAAGCTTTACACCTTCACGTGCTTCAAAACTAGCCTTTGCGCGATCACGCAGACGTGCAATCTTTGTTACATCAACTTCAACAACTGTTGTTAACTGCGCACTTACCTGGAGTGATTCAACCATGCGCGCTGCAATAACTTTGCGTAGTCGTGACATGGTAACTGTCGTTCCACGTAGTGGCGAAACTGCGACGACTGGAGGCTTTGCTGCAGATGCAGTTGATGCTGTGGCAACTGAAGCTACAGGTGCGACAGGACGAGCAAGCGCTTCAACATCTTCGCGACGAATTCTTCCGCCAATGCCCGTTCCCTTAACCTGCGCGAGGTTTACCCCAAGCTCTGATGCAAGTTTGCGAACTAGGGGAGTGACATACGCATCTGCTGGTTGTGTAACCGATGCCGCTGGCGCAACTGGTGCAGGTGGTGGCGTCACTGGTGCTGAAACAACCGGTGCAGCAACTACTGGTGCAGGTGGTGGAGTTGGTGCAGGCACGTCAACGGGTGTCGCTGGCTGGACTGGAACCTGTGCCACCGGAGTGGAAATCACTGCTCCGGACACACCGATTAATCCAAGACGAGCACCGACTGGAACAGTTGTATCGACAGCAACATCAATTGCAAGAAGAGTTCCAGCAACTGGTGAAGGAATTTCAGTATCAACCTTGTCAGTAGAAACTTCTAGCAGTGCTTCATCAACTGCAACTGCATCTCCAACATTTTTAAGCCAACGTGTAACTGTTCCCTCAGAAACACTTTCGCCAAGTGCTGGCATCGTAATAACTGTTCCTGCACCTGTTGGTGCTGAAGCAGCAGGCGCAGCTGGTGCCGCAGGTGCTGGAGGAGGAGTCACAGGTGCAGCAGCAACTGGCGCTGGTGTTTCAACTACCGGAGCAGCTGGTGCGGTAGTTGGTGCGGCAGCAGGTGCTGGCGCAGATGCAGAAGCACCATCGGCAATGATTGCTAGCTCTGCTCCAACTGGAACGGTTTGATCAATCTGAACAACAATCTTTTGCAAGGTTCCTGAAACAGGTGAAGGGATCTCTGTATCAACCTTGTCAGTTGAAACCTCTAGAAGTGGTTCATCAACATTTACATGATCGCCCTCGGTCTTTAACCAACGAGTGACTGTGCCTTCGCTAACGCTTTCGCCAAGTGCTGGCATCGTTACTGAGAATGTCATCTTTTTCTCTCCTTGGTTATCCGTGTGCGTGAAGCGGTTTGCCTGCAAGTGCCATATGAGCTTCGCCCATAGCCTCTGACAGTGTTGGGTGTGCATGGATCAATGGTGCGACATCACTTGCGCGAGCCTCCCAGTTGTAAATTAATTCTGCTTCGGCAAGAAGTTCACCAACACGCGCACCAACCATATGGACACCAAGAACTGGGCCATCCTTTTGGGCAACAAGCTTGATCGAACCAGCGGTATTGAGAATCTGCGCCTTGCCATTGCCTGCTAAATCGTAAGAAAGCTCTACAACATCATGTCCACGCTTCTTTGCTTCTGCCGTTGTTAAGCCAACAGATGCAACCTCTGGATCTGAATAGGTAACACGTGGAATTCCGTCGTAGTTAATGGCGCGAGGATTTAATCCTGCGATCTCTTCTGCAACCAAAATTCCTTCTGCAAAACCTACGTGGGCTAGCTGCAAGGTTGGGATCAAATCTCCTACAGCCCAAATTCCTGGAACATTGGTGCGGCACTTGTCATCGACAAGTACATATCCACGGTCCATCGCAATTCCTTGCTCTTCATAGCCAAGATTTGCCGATACCGGTCCGCGGCCTACAGATACCATCAAAATTTCTGCAGAAAATGTCTTTCCATCTTCAAGGGTTACAGTCACACCATCAGCGGTCTTAACAGCTGATTGAAAACGAACACCTAATTCAAAGTTAATTCCACGTTTGCGGAATGCGCGCTCGAGCTGCTTGCTTGAAGACTCATCTTCGAGAGCGATCAAGTGAGGAAGGCCTTCAATGATTGTTACCTCAGCACCAAATGATTTCCACACAGATGCAAACTCGCAACCAATGACTCCGCCACCAAGAACAATCACACTCTTCGGAACATAGGACATCTTTGTGCCGTGGTCAGAGGTAATGATTTTTTCGCCATCGATCTCTAGGCCAGGAAGAGTTTTTGCATATGAGCCAGTAGCAAGAATTACATTCTTACCTGTGTAGCGGGTTCCGTTAACTTCAACGGTGTCTTTTCCAACTAGTTTTCCGTAGCCCTCGATGTATGTAATGTTTCGAGACTTCACTAAACCAGACAAACCTTTGTGTAACTTATTGATGACTCCATCTTTATAGGCGTTAACCCCAGCCATGTCGATGCCATCAAATGTTGACTTGACGCCAAAGTGTGAACCTTCACGTGCGCCATCTGCGATCTCCGCTGAATGCAACAACGCCTTAGTTGGAATACAACCACGGTGTAAGCATGTTCCGCCGACCTTGTCCGCTTCGATCAAGGCAACGCTTAAGCCAAGCTGCGCGCCGCGAAGAGCAGCGGCGTAACCACCACTTCCTCCACCAAGGATGACGAGATCAAATTGAGACACTAAACGGCTCCCTCCATACGCCCGTGCGGGCTAGGTGCCTATCTTGCCTCAAACAGGGGGAAAGTTCCCAATGCGCGGGGCAGGGCTACCCCTGCTCAGCCAATGTCACAAGTGAGCGCAGGGAGATTCCTGTTCCACCCACTGGTGTGTAGCCATGAGGCTTAGCTTCGTTATATGCAGGTCCTGCAATATCTAAGTGAAGCCATGGCAGATCTGGAGAAACAAAATCCTTCAAGAACAGTCCTGCAACTAACATTCCACCCATGCGATCGCCGATATTGGCCAAATCAGCAACTGGTGAATCCAATGAGGCTCGAAGCTCTTCAGGCAATGGCATTGGCCAGAACTGTTCTCCTGTGAGCGCGGTTACCTTCATGAACGCCTCGCTGAATTCTGGATTGTTTGTCATAACAGCACTTGTGCGAGTACCTAACGCAACAACTTGAGCACCCGTCAAGGTCGCGACATCGACAATTCCATCCAACTTATCTTTTGAGCTCTGCGCCTTCATCAATGCATCAGCAAGAACTAATCGACCTTCTGCATCAGGGTTAAGAACTTCAACTGTTTTTCCGCCAAAGATAGTGATGATGTCACTTGGACGAGTAGCTGAATCACTTGGCATATTTTCTGCAAGCGGTGCCCATGCATCGATTGCAACATTTAATTTCAATTCTGCGATTGCGATTACTGCAGCACTTACAGCTGCAGCACCGCTCATATCTGATTTCATCGCTTCCATGCCAGCTGCAGGTTTCAGAGCTAAACCGCCAGTATCAAATGTGATTCCCTTACCAACATATGCATAGCGCTTTGCAGCTTTGCCCTTTGGTGTGTAGGAGATATGAAGCAATCGAGGAGGATTCGCGGAGCCTTGACCTACTCCAATAATTCCACCAAAACCTTGAGACTTAAGTTGTTTCTCATCCCAAATCTGAACCTTCAGGCCAGCTTTCGCGCCACCTGCAGCTTTAACGGCAGCAGCCATTTTCTTGGTAAATGAATCAGGGGTTAAGTGACTTGGAGGAGTATTTATTAAATCTCTTACAAGGTATGTGTACTTTGCAATAATTGCAGCTCGAGAAAGCGCTGCCTTTGCCTCAGATGAGGATGCAAGCTTTGAGTGAATAGTTATTGTCTTTAAAGGCGCTTTGAAATCTGCTTTTGTCGAACCGCGGAATTCTGTGAATGTGTAAGCACCTAATGCGGCACCTTCTGCAACTGCAGCAACCTCGGTAAGAGTCTTTGCTGGAAGTGAGAATGTAGCTGATGCATTTCCTGCCAGTGCACGTGATGCAGCACCTGCTGCTCGACGAAGGGATTCATGGGAATACTGTGATGACTTACTGCCAAGACCGGTAAAGACAAACAAGCGCACATGTGTTCCAGGTACTTTGATGACCTCATCGCTTTTTCCAGTCGCGCCCATATCAATCAGCTGGGCAAGAACTGTCTTAGTATCGATCGCCATGTCGCCGGCTTCAATCGCCAAGCCGCCCTTTGAATTAGTTGAGGAGAGTCCAAGGACTAGAACCTCATCTTTAACGACGCCATCTGTAATCTTTAATGTGCTCATACCCTGAAGCGTAATAGAACTCTTGGTAGGTTTGCACAATGAAGACATCGCCATTAAATGAGAAACACCTCGCGCTCAACGCAAAGATGGCCGACTTTGGTGGTTGGTTGATGCCTATTGAGTATCCAGGGGCAGGAGTTCTAGCTGAACACGCCGCTGTTCGTGAGCGTGTGGGTCTCTTTGATGTCTCTCACCTTGGAAAGGCCTCAGTGAAGGGTGATGGGGCGGCCGAGTTTCTCAATCGTTGCTTCACTAATGATTTGAGCAAGATCGATAGCGGTTCAGCTCAATACACCTTGTTGTGCACTCCAACAGGTGGTGTCGTTGATGATCTCATTGCATATCGTAATTCAGATACTGATTTCTTCTTAGTGCCCAATGCATCCAATACTTCAGATGTTGTAAAGGTGCTGCAGGATCAAGCACCATCCGGGATTGAAGTTAAAAACTTACATACAGAGTTTGCGGTACTGGCAATTCAGGGCCCCCTTGCACCACAGGTGTTAACCAAACTCGGAATCATTATCGACATCGACTACATGGCATTTACTCATGTAAATATCTCTGGAGCCGATGTTATTGTCTGCAGAACTGGCTACACCGGAGAGTTAGGTTTTGAATTACTTCCTAATGTTGCAGATGCTTCACGAGTTTGGGATGCAATTGTCGAAGTCATCACCCCTATGGGTGGGCTGGTGTGCGGCTTGGGTGCACGCGATACTTTACGAACTGAAATGGGATACCCACTTCATGGGCATGAGTTATCACTTGAAATTACACCTGTTGAAGCAAGTGCTGGCTGGGCAGTTGGCTGGAAGAAAGATATTTTCATCGGCTCTGAGATACTCAAATCACAAAAAGAGAGTGGTCCATCACGCAAGAGTTATGCGCTCAAATCCTTAGATCGCGGAATACCTCGTGCCGGGATGGTTGTAAAGAATCTTGGCGGTGATGTTGTTGGGGAGATAACAAGTGGCACTTTTTCGCCAACCCTTAAGCACGGGATTGGATTAGCGCTTTTGCAATCAGATGTGGCTCTTGGTCAGACCCTTGTCATCGATGTTCGCGGGCGCGATTCACAGTGTGAGGTTGTAAAACTTCCCTTTGTTACTTCACACGTTCGTTAAAGATAATCGGTTGTAAGAAAGCTGCACGAGTGCGGGTTCTTCGCAAAGCTGAAAGAACCGCCTTACCAGCAGCGGCAATCAAAATAGAGGTAAAGATTGCACGTGGAATATCCCACGCCATAGATGTTGCAAAATGAAATGTAATAAAGCGAGATACATTCTCTGAGATATCGCCATTGGGTAAGTACGACAGTTGTGTACTAGACCCCAAGGCCCAAGGCCAAAATTGAAGATCCATGAGTATGCCAAAAGCAGCTGATGCAAAGATGGCATAGATAATCAACATAAATATTTCTCGACCACCTCGAAGAATTTTAGGTAAAGACCCGGCAAGTAAACCAATCCACGCCGCAGCAAATACTTGGTAGCCGAGCCAAGGTCCTATTCCGCCCGTTAATAAGGCGGAAACAAACATAGAAATCATCCCCAAGAGAAAACCAAATGAAGGCCCAAAGACGCGAGCACTTAATATCAATATGAACCACATTGGTTCTATACCAACCGCACCTGCACCAAGCGGTCTTAAGGCTGCAATCAATGCTGACAAAACACCAAGTAAAGCAACAGATTTTGCATCCAACTGTTGGCTAGATATCTGTACGACTACCAAGGCAAAGGAGACTGCAACAGCGCACCAAAAGAAGAGTTGAGTCTGAGGCAAGTTTTCACCTACATAGAAAAACGGCCACAGAAAACCAGCCGCGCTCAATAATGATGCAACTAGCAAAACTCCCGCGGTCTTACGAGAAAAAGTAATTACATCTGGGGTGGTATTCATTGCAATCCCTCAAGGGCCGCAACAACATCTTTGACACTAAGCCAAGGTTGAGGCGACATCACCTTTGCAACTTGTGGTGCAAATGCCGGGGATGAAAGAAGTACATCGAGAGTTGAACCATCTGCAACGATGTCGCCATCTGCAATAAAGATGACCCGTGAAGCTAGTTCGGCAACTAGTTCAACATCATGTGTTGCCAATATGACCGCCTTGCCAAAGCTTGCTGCAAAGTTGATGAGCATTCGGGTTAACTCATTTTTAGCTTGGTAATCAAGACCGCGAGTAGGTTCATCCAAAATCAAAATCGATGGATTGGATGAAAGTACAACGCTAAGAGCCAGACCTAGGCGTTGCCCCTCTGATAAATCTCGAGGATGAGTCGCAGTAGATATTCCAGGAACTAATTGTTGAAGAACTGCAAAGGTTGTTCCTGCAGATAGCTCATTGTCTCGATCGGCTTGCTCGCATTCGATGGCGACTGATTGTCCGTATAGAAGATCGCTTGGTTCTTGAGGGATAAAACCAATGGTTTCTCGACGTTGTTTTCCATGAAGTTCAAAAGGATTCTTACCCGATAAGGAGATACTTCCGCCGGTAGGTGGATTGACACCAGCTAACGCCTTCAACAAAGAGCTCTTTCCAGCACCGTTGCGACCCATCACGGCAACAACATCTCCCGCAAAAATATTGGAGGTGATGCCGTTGAGTGCGATTGTGTCCCCATACGAAACTGTTAGCTTTTCAAAGGTTATGACCTTAGAAGAAGTTGGTGGTGTCTCAATCTTGCTGATTGTTTCAATATCTCGATAGTGCGTAGTCATTCGACGCATTTCGCGTACCGTCACACCAATTTCTTTCAGGCCCAAAGCTTTAGCTAGATGCACAATCGGTGGTGCGATAGGTGATTGCATCAAGATCTCTTCTGGAGTTCCAACATTTGCTACACCTTCGCCATTGATGTAAACGATTCGATCTGCAAATTGAATGACACGTTCTAATTTGTGTTCGGCAATTACGACGGTTAATCCCAAGTCATGAACTAAGCGGTGCAGAATTGAAAGAACTTCTTCAGCAGCGATTGGATCTAGTGCACTTGTAGGCTCATCCAGAACTAGTACTTTGGGGTGAGTCACCAAAGCGGCACCGATCGCTACTCGTTGCTGCTCACCACCACTTAAAGTTGCTATTGATCGGTTACGCAGCGGGGCAAGACTCAAGAGATCTAATACCTCTTCAACCCTCTTACGCATCACATCATTAGGAAGGTTAAGAACCTCCATGCCAAAGGCCAGTTCTTCTTCGACGGTGTCTGCAACAAAGCCATTTGCTGGGTTTTGTCCAACGATTCCAATCAGGTGAGCCATTCCGCCAGGTTTGGTCATCTGGGTTGAAAGACCATTAACACTGACATCACCCGCCAAGATTCCACCTGTGTGATGGGGGACTAGACCATTAATCAATCTGAGCAATGAGGATTTGCCCGAACCGGTTGGCCCGATGACTAAAACCATTTCGCCTTCAGCGATTGTCAGATTCAGATCTTCCAGAACAGTGGTGGTGGAGTTCGGGTAAATCAAAGAGACATGTGAAAACTTAATCATGAAATCACCACTAGACCCACAGCTGAAATCACAACAAGTGAATCCTTCAAGCGCCAAGAAATTGGGCGATATCTAGAGCGCTTTTTGCTCACTCCATACCCACGACTATCCATCGATGCTGCCAAGTCCAGGGATCGAGCTAGTGATTCTTCGAGTAATGGAATCGCCACCCGCTTCCATGAAGAAAATCCACGTGTCTTTTGGCCACGCAATCGTTGCGCCATTCGAATACGTTTTACAGAACTCACTAATTGCGGAAGGACAGATGTTGCAATAACTACTGCGACCGCAAACTCATAAATGTAAATCGGCATAACACGCAGCAAACGATGCGGACTAGTAAGTGAAGCGGCAGCTCCAAAAATTACAATGATGGAACAAATAAGTAAGCCTTCAGTTACAGAAGATGACAATCTCTCCCAAGTTACTGTTCCGCCGATGCGAATTCCGGGCATCCAATCTGGCAGCGGCACAATTGGCACAGTAAATAGTGGTGTTCCTGGAATGGGAACACCTATAGCTATTCCAATCACAGTACGAACCGCCAAGATCCACGCTGAAAGTTTCAGGGTCCAATCAAAACTTTTTGCCCATGGAGCATCGTCACGACAGGTATAAACAACAACCATCACCACACCCACGCAAGAGACAGTGAACCAGGTGCTATCAAATCGAAGAATGGCAACAGCCAAACCGATAGCCCAAAGCCACCATGTAAATGGATGCAGTGATGGTTTTGTCATAGTTACTTCTTGATGTAACCCTTAGGTGTTTTCATCTCTACTCCGCACTCTTTAGCTGGATAACCATTGAGTCCGCAGATAAATCCTGAACCTTCAGCGCGAACTTTGACAGCTTGTCCTAGAACATCTATTCCCAAAGCAGATTTATCAGCTACGACACATTTTTGAATGAGGCGTGGAGTTGATTCACCCTTTGGTCGCAAAACAGCTGAACCGAAATCAACCATTACACCGATACGCTTTTTTCCAGCAACAGCCTTTGTCTTTCCACAAATCGATGAAAAGGATGGTGCAACCTTTGGAGCCTTCGCATCTGGAATCGCATCGCTACTAAAGGTAAACGCCCATCCTTCAACTGATCCATCTTCAACATTGACTGTTGGGCCGGTCATTGCAGCTGTCCACTTGGTTGCACCAGGGGCGGCTTGGAAGTAACCCCAATAGCGCCATCCAGTATCTGCAGCATGTGCTGATGGAGTTGATAACGCGGCCAAAAGTAGGACCGCAAAAAATACTTTGATTTTCATTGCTGTGTAGCCTCTCGAAAATTAAAGAGTCTCACAGGGAGTGAACCAGGAGCAGATAAGACGGCAGAGCCGAAAGATCTGACTTTAGGAGCACACCCCGCAAACCTCGGCGGGTGTTTGTCTCATCTCGATCTAACGGGTAATCCGACTTATCGCTCATTGAATTTCTTGATTGGGAATTCTAATTGAGCGATTTACGGTTGCGGGTCAGCGTCGGATTTTCACCGAACTTCCCCCACTAGAGGAGCTATTAAGTTGTAGGCGAACCAAACCATAATGGATTGGGGTTGGCAACTAGGCGCGCTCGTCATAGGCTTGCAAACATGGAATACAGACGCCTTGGCAGTACCGGAATGTATGTTTCAGAGATCTCGTACGGAAACTGGATCACACACGGAAATCAGATTGAATCAGATGCAGCGATCAAATGTGTAAAAGCAGCACTTGATGAGGGAATCACAACCTTTGATACCGCTGATGTCTACGCAGGTACAAAAGCTGAAACTGTTTTAGGGAAAGCGCTCAAAGGCGTGAAGCGTGAATCGTATGAGTTATTTACAAAGGTTTATTGGCCAACAGGTACGGGAAAAAATGATCGCGGACTTTCTCGCAAGCACATCATCGAATCCTGTAATGCATCCCTTAAGCGTTTACAGACCGATCACATTGATTTGTACCAAATGCATCGTTTTGATTATGAAACACCATTGGAAGAGTCACTCAGTGCTTTTGATGACTTAATCCGTGCAGGCAAGGTTCATTACATTGGTTTT
>Ga0214919_10004081_pt1 | contig 21492 bp, 19 predicted proteins | sample LL1503_MetaG_FD_177994 | JGI IMG/M metagenome (GOLD analysis project Ga0214919, IMG submission 177994) | Freshwater microbial communities from Lake Lanier, Atlanta, Georgia, United States - LL-1503 | ecosystem: Environmental > Aquatic > Freshwater > Lake | place: USA: Georgia | collected... | reverse complement strand
CCCGCCCACCAACACGGGCAAGCGTCCACGCTGTTGAATGGCAGGGATCAGGGCGTTGGCCGCGCGCACAAAGTCGGCGGCGCTGTGCGACTGCAGCGGGTCACACACGTCGATCAGGTGGTGTGGCACCTGGGCTCGTTCTTCGGTGCTGGGTTTGGCGCTGCCCACGTCCATGCCGCGGTACACCAAGGCCGAGTCCACGCTGATGATCTCTATGGGCATCTCGCGCGCGATGGCCATGGCAATGGCCGACTTGCCGCTGGCCGTGGGTCCGGCCAAACCCACCCAATCCCAAGGCCAGGGCCAATGGCCTTGGGCCGCAGCTATGGGCGCGTCAGTGGCCATCCAGGGTTTTGTCCTTTTGAATCAGCACCCAGGCCACCCAGGCCACTGCCACACACCAAAACAAAATGCCATGCGCCATGGGAAACACGGTGCCATCCATGCTGTGGCCCAACCAAGTGCCGCAGCCAAAGGCCACCAGCATCATCAAAAATCCACCCATGGCAGAGGCCGCACCGGCGGCATCCGGGAATGGGCCCACCGCACCGGTTTGGCCAATCGGTTGGTGCACGCCGTGTGCGAGCATGATCAGCATGAAGGGCAAGATCAACCCAGGCACGCCGGTGCCAGGGATGTGGGCACAAATGGCCAAAGCAATGCCACCACTGAGGGTCATGCCCCCGGCCAAGATTATCGATTTGCGCAAGCCCCAACGCGCCAGCCAGCGCCGACACATCCATGTCCCCACGATGTAAGACGAGGTGGAGCACAGCAAGATCAAACCATATTGCAAATTGGTCAAACCCATCACATGGATAAACACAAAGGAGGACGAGGCCAGGTAGGTGAACAAGTAGCCATAGGTGCACATCGAGAGCAAGGTGTAGGCGCGAAAACTGGGGTTGGCCAAAAAGCGCAGCCAATTGCCACTGAGCACCCGCCATTGCAAAGCACGGGGGTCGGGCGTGTGCAAGCTTTCGCGAAATTGGCCCCACACCAGCAAACCCGTGGCCGCACCATAGATCACCAACACGCTCAAGGCCGATCGCCAGCCGGTGTAAGCGGCCAGCCACCCGCCCAGGGGTGCGCTCAGGCACAAAATCACGCCCAAACCGGTGAAAGCTTTGGACATCAGCCGCGCACCCTCGGCTGGGCTGAAGCCATCGCGCACGATGGCCCGGGCACACATCACCACCGAACCCATGGCCGCGCCTTGGATGGTGCGCCACAAGATCAACTGCTCAATGGACGGCGCCATGACACAAAAAGCGCCCGCCAAAGTGAACGCCGACAAGCCCGTCAGCAGCACCGGGCGACGCCCCCAGCGGTCCGACAAAGGGCCCCAAAACAACTGAGACACGCCAAACGCCAACAGCATGCCCGTCAAGGTCAACTGGGCTTGCGCCATGGTGGCCCCCAAGTCCACCTTCAAGGTGGGCAAGGCGGGCAGGTACAGATCGGTGCAGATGGGCATGGTGCCCACCAGCAATGACAGCAAGGTGATGAGCATGGGCTCGCTCATGCGCTTCATGTCAGCGCCCACGCATGAAAAGCGCATCCAGTTCAGCCACGCTGATTTGACGCCATGTTGGTCGACCATGGTTGCATTGGTCGGCACGTTCTGTGGCCTCCATTTGGCGCAGCAAGGCATTCATCTCGTCGATGGTGAGCCGGCGATTGGCGCGCACCGCGCTGTGGCAGGCCATGGTGGAGAGGGTTTCGTTGCGCGCACGCTCGAGCACTTGGCTGGCTCCGTGCGCTTGCAAATCTTCCAGAACGCTGCGCGCCAGTGCCACCGCATCGCCTTGGGCCAGGCTGTTGGGCACACTGCGCACGGCCAGTGAGGCAGGGGACAGGACCGATATTTCCAGGCCCAAACGGTGCAATGCTTCGGGGTTGGATTCCACACATGCGACTTCTTGGGCTGAGGCTTGAAAGCTGGCCGGGATCAACAGCGGTTGGCATTCAATGCCTTGGCCATCCCATTGGGTTTTGAGCCGCTCGTACACGACCCGCTCATGGGCGGCATGCATGTCCACCACGATCAGGCCAAGCTCGTTTTCGGCCAAGATGTAAATGCCTTGCAATTGAGCCAGTGCCCTGCCCAGCGGCCAATCGGTGGGGGCGCTGTTGGCCAAGGCCGAGGCGGGTTCTGCGTGACTGAGCTGAAACGGGTTTGCTGGGGCAACCCGGCTGGGGGGTGGCAAGGGCTGGTCTTGCAGCCATTGAGCTGAACCGCTCGGGGCGATGGCAGGTTGGGCAGCGCCCCACAGGGCATCGAGTTCTGCCACCCGGTGCCCCGCCGACCAGTCCAGGCGCGTTTGGGGCCAACTGCCTGTTCGAGGTGCTGAGGGGGGCAAAGGGGACTCATTTGGGTTTGCGGTTTGACCCAAGCGAGGCAAGGCCAAGGCGTTGTCCACGGCGGTGCGCACCGCTTGGTGCACTTCGCGGCTGTCGCGAAAGCGCACTTCAATTTTGGTCGGGTGCACGTTGACGTCAACGCGGGCCGGGTCGATTTCCACAAACAACACATAGACTGCTTGACGCTGGCCGTGCAGCACGTCGTCATAGGCACTGCGCACACCATGGGCGATGACTTTGTCGCGCACAAAGCGGCCATTGACATAAGCAAATTGCTGGTCGGCCCGCGCGCGTGAGGCAGCGGGTGTGCCCGCAAAGCCATGCACCCGCATGGGCCCTGCGCTGAAGTTGACGCGCACCGATTCGGTCAAAAAAGGCTCGCCCAACACATCGCTCATGCGCAAGGAAACCGCATCTGGACCGCTGTGTGCACGCCACTGAGACAGGCTTTTCCCCTCATGCCAGATCGAAAAACCCACATCTGGACGGGCCAAGGCATGGCGGCGCACCGTGTCCAGGCAATGGGCCAGTTCGGTGGCGTCTGTTTTCAGGAATTTGCGCCGGGCCGGTGTATTGAAGAACAAGTCTTGTACCTCCACCGTGGTGCCCACTTCACGGGCTGCTGGGTGAATTTCACCGGTGCGTGCTTGCAACACCATGGCGTGGGGCTGGGCATGGGTGCGAGAGGTCAAGCTCAGGTCAGACACCGAGGCAATGGCCGCCAGTGCTTCGCCGCGAAAGCCCATGGTCGAGACCGACTCCAGGTCTTGCAAGTTGCTGATTTTGCTGGTGGCATGGCGTTTGAGCGCGACCGCCAATTGTTCGGGGGCAATGCCCCAGCCGTTGTCTTCGACGCTGATCAGGCGCACCCCGCCAGCGAGCAAGCGCACCGAAATTTGCATTGCTCCGGCGTCTAGCGCGTTGTCGAGCAACTCGCGCAGCACCGATGCGGGGCGCTCGACCACCTCGCCGGCAGCGATTTGGCTGATCAGTTCATCGGGGAGCTCGCGGATGGGGTGCGGCGATGGGGGAGGGTTTGTCACTGGGGCATTTTAGGGCTGTGGCAACAACGATAATTGCGCAAAGGACATCCATGGAACTGATCACTTATTTGATGGATTTTGTGTTGCACGTGGACCGCCACATTGGCGTGTTTGTGCAAACCCACGGGGTCTGGGTTTATGCCCTGTTGTTTGCGATAGTTTTTGTTGAAACTGGCGTGGTGGTGATGCCTTTTTTGCCCGGCGACTCTTTGCTTTTCATCACTGGGGCTTTGTGTGGTGCGGATTTGATGAGTTTGCCCCTGGCCATGGGTGTCTTGTTGGCGGCGGCCATATTGGGTGACCAGTGCAATTTTTCGATCGGGCGGCGCGTGGGCGTTCGGGTGTTTGCGTGGGAAAACGCCCGCTGGTTCAATCGCCGCGCCTTTGACCAAGCACATGCTTTTTATCTGCGCCACGGCCCCATCACGCTGGTGCTGGCGCGCTTCATGCCCTTTGTGCGAACCTTTGCGCCATTTGTGGCGGGCGTGGCCGACATGGACCGCGCCCGTTTCACTTTGTTCAATGTGGTGGGCGCGTTGATTTGGGTATTGGGTTTGTGCGGCGCTGGTTATTTGTTTGGCAACTTGGAAGTGGTGCGCAAAAACCTGCAAATCATCATCTGGGGTCTGATTGTGGTGCCCGGTTTGGTGGCCATCATTGGCTCCTACCGGGTCTCACGCGCGCCCCATTGAAAGCCCCCCCTCGACCACGGCGGGGGCTTCAGCGGCCAACCAGATCCGGATCAAATATCAATCACCACGTTGCCAATGTCGCGCCCAGCCTCCACGCATTCGTGCGCTTGGACAATTTGAGCGAGTGAAAACCGCGGGCCAATGCCGTGGACCAGTTTTTTCTGGGCCAATAAGTGATTGAGGTCCGCCAAGCAGCGTGCGCGGTCTGCCGCGTTCAACTCGTAGACGATGAAAAACTTCAGCTGATAGGCATTGATCAGCAAGGGTCGAAAGCTCAGCGTGGTCTCGGCGCTGTTTGATCCGTAGCAAATCAACTGTCCGTTTGGTGCCAATACACCCTGTGGCAGCCAGGTGGCGGTGGTAGAAAAATCCAGGTCGATGATGGCGTCCACCCCTTTGCCGTTGGTCAAGCTTTTGACACGCTCGGGCACCGATTCGGTTTTGTAATTGATCCAGTCTTTCACCCCCACGCTGATGGCATGATCGGCCTTGGCCTGTGACCCAGCCGTGCCAATCACCCGAGCGCCTGCCAGCAAGGCCATTTGGGCCGCATAGTGGCCCACGGCTGAGGGGGCACCAGTGACCAACACGGTTTTTCCTTTCAAGTCCCCCGCCAAATGCACGGCTTGCAAGGCGGTCAGGCCTGGAATACCCATGCAAGCACCGGCTGCAAAGTCGGTGACCTCGGGCAAGGGATGTGCTTGTTCCTGGGGCAGCACGATGTACTGGGCCGCCGTGCCATAGGGGCGCTTGTATTGGGCGTTCCACGTCCAAACCCGCTGGCCCATGCGGGCCGCATCCACGCCCGCGCCGACTTGATCGATCACGCCAGCCCCATCGCTGTGGGGGATGTAGCGCTCACCCACCAGCGGTCGGCCTTTGCGGTTTTTCACATCGGAGGGGTTCACACCGGAGGTTTTCAATTGGACCCGCACTTCACCGGGACCGGCTTCGGGGGTGGGCATGTCACCAACGACCAACACGTCTTTGGCTTCGCCGTTGTGGGTGTACCAGGCTGCTTTCATGGGGAATCCTTCGGTTTCAGGGTGGAGATAAAGGGGGCCATTGTGGGGGACAAGTCCTGTCCATGGTTCAAGCCGATCGGTTGCGTGCCAACGGTGGGTTGCGCTGGAAGTAGCGCTCAATGCTGCGCATCAAGGCCTCTGCCAGTTGCTCTTGATAGGCATCGCTGGCCAAGCGCAGCTCTTCGTCGGGGTTGCTGATGAACCCGGTCTCGACCAGCACGCTGGGGATGTCGGGGGCTTTGAGCACCGCAAAACCGGCTTGTTCTACCGTGGGTTTGTGCAATTTGATCAATTGGCGCATTTGGCCCAACATCTCTTGGCCCAGTTTCAAGCTGTCGTTGATTTGCGCCGTGGTGCTCATGTCAAACAAAGCATGTTGTACATGCGCGTCTTGGGTTTTGATGTTCAGGCCGCCAATGTCGTCGGCGCGGTTTTCCTGCCCGGCCATCCATTTGGCAGCGGCGCTGGAAGCCGCGCCTTGGCTCAGGGCGAACACACTGGCACCACGCGCCTGCGGGGTGAAAAACGCATCGGCATGGATGCTGATGAACAAATCGGCTTGCACCCGGCGGGCTTTTTGGACCCGCTGCTGCAATGGGATGAAGAAGTCGGCATCGCGGGTGAGCATGGCGCGCATGGGCAAGGTGCCGTGGCGGGTGCGCACGCTGGCGCGATTGATGCGCTCGCGCAGGCGCAAAGCAATTTGCAGCACCACGTCTTTTTCGCGCGTGCCGCGTTGGCCCAAGGCGCCTGGGTCTTCTCCCCCGTGGCCTGGGTCCAATGCCACCACCACCCAGCGCAGTTGTGGGGTTGGGTCGGTGTTTTGAATGCCCGTTGCCGAGCCAACCTGTGGGGCGATGGGCGGGCTGGTCGCACCCATTTGCGGCCCTGTGGCGCGCGCCGATGGCGGCTCGCTCGGTCGCAGCGCTGGCTTGACCGCAGCGGTGTCAGGCAGGGTGCGGCCACTGGTTTGGGTGCCTTGCTGGGCCATCCATTCACCCAAGGGATCACCATCCGTGGCTTGCGGGCTGGGCTTGGGTCTGTCGGTTGCCGTGTTGGGGGCCTTGGGCATGCGCTCGGCGATCAAGGCTTCGAGCGGGTCTGCGGCTTGGGTCGGGTACAGGTCCAGCACCAGGCGATGCTGGTATTGGGACTGGCCTGACTTGACCGGTGCCAACTGAAATACCTGGGGCTGGACCATGGTGCGCAAATCCAACACCAAACGCACTGTGCCAGGGGTGAATTGCCCCACCCGCACACCCGTGATGTAGGGGTCGTCCGAGCGCACCTTGCCTACCAATTCCCGCAAGGCCGGGTTGAGTTCGATGCCTTCTATGTCGACCGCCAGCCGGGGTGGGTTGGCGATAAATTGGGTTTGGGTCGACAAGGCGTTGTCTGATTCGATGCTTACCCGGGTGTAGTCTTTGGCGGGCCAGACACGCACGGCCAAAATGCCAGCCCCATGTGCGATCTCGTGCAGGCCCAGGCTCAGGGCCAAGCCACCAGCTTGCAAAATTGCACGCCGTTTCATGGCAGCAAAGCCTTTCCATGGGCATGGTGTGCTTGCCAGAGAACGGAGCGGGCGTTTTCATCCACCCATTGCAGGTGCAAGGACACGTCGGGGGCGGGCAAGGCCGGCCCTGCGTTGCCCGGCCACTCGCAAAGCTTCAAGCCAACAGATGCAAATACATCGCGAAAACCAGCGTCCTCCCACTCCTGGGGATCGGTGAAACGGTAAAAGTCAAAGTGCCAAATGGCCAATTCACCGCTTTGGCGTGGCGCACTGTGGGGTTCGACCACGGCATAGGTGGGGCTTTTGATGCGCCCGGTCACTCCCAATGCCGACAACAAGTGGCGCACCCAGGTGGTTTTACCGCTGCCCAATTCACCATGCAAGTGCACAATGGCGTCGCCCGCCACCGGCAAGCGCAGCAATCGGGCGGCCATGCGCTGGGCGCTGGCGACGGTGGCGGCCTCATCGGGCCATTGTTCGGTGTGAACCATCCAGGGGTTATTCAAGGGGCAGGGGTGTTGATCGATCGTGTGGACTTGTGGGGTCGCTTGCAAGCGTGGGCCCAAGAACTTGGATTCTCTCAAATTGGCGTGTCCGGCGTGGACTTGACCGATGCCGAGCCAGGCCTGTTGGCCTGGTTGGCCCAGGGCTTCCATGGCGAGATGGCCTATATGGCCAGCCACGGTTTGAAGCGTGCCAGGCCCGGCGAACTGATCCCCGGCACGCTCAGTGTGATCACCGCGCGCATGGATTACCGCCGATCAGAACCTTTGGCCTGGGGTGGCGAGCACCCCACGCACAAGGGCACCGATTGGCAAAGTTTGGAGTGGCAACGCCTGGCCCAACCTGCCCAAGGCGTGGTCTCCATGTATGCCCGAGGGCGCGATTACCACAAGGTGATGCGCCAGCGCTTGCAGCTACTGGCCGACCGCTTGCAAGCCCACATTGGACCCACTGGTCACCGCGTTTTCACCGATTCCGCCCCGGTGCTGGAGGTGGAGTTGGCCCAGCGCAGTGGTTTGGGTTGGCGCGGCAAGCACACGCTGCTGCTCCACCGAGAGGGCGGATCGATGTTTTTTTTGGGCGAAGTGTTCGTGGACCTGGCGCTGACGCCCACACCGGCGCAGTCCGATCACTGTGGCAGTTGCACGGCCTGCATCGATGTGTGCCCCACCCAGGCCATCGTGGCGCCATATCGATTGGACGCCAGGCGCTGTATTTCATATTTAACGATTGAACACCCCGGCTCCATTGACCCGGACTTGCGCCCCCTCATGGGCAACCGGGTATATGGCTGTGACGACTGCCAACTGGCTTGCCCGTGGAATAAATACGCCCAAGTCAGCACCTTGCCCGACTTTGCAGCCCGCGCGACCTGGACCGATGCCAACTTGCTGGTGTGGATGTCGTGGTCAGAGGCGGATTTTTTGCGGTTGAGCGAAGGCTCGGCGATTCGCCGCATTGGCCATGTGCGCTGGTTGCGCAACGTGGCGATTGCAATGGGCAACGCCCTGCGTGACAGCCAGGATGCGGGGTGGTGTGCCCAAGCGGCGGCGGCATTGCAGTCGCGTTTGCCACACCCTGACCCATTGGTGCGCGAGCATGTGCAATGGGCCCTGGACCAAATACCGCTGGCGTGACACCCTTGGGCCGCAAGCAGGGGGGCTGGGTGTGCTTTAGCGCAAAACCAGAACAGGGATTTTGGCGTGGGTCAGCACATGCTGGGTTTCGCTGCCCAGCAACAAACGTTTGATGCCGCTGCGCCCGTGCGAGGCCATCACAATCAAGTCGATTTTCGCTTTGGTGGCGGCCGCGACCAAGGCATCTGCCACTTGGTCTGACTTGATCACCATGGTTTTGACCTTGACGCCCTTGGCTGTGGCCATTTTGCTCACGGCGTCGAGGATTTTTTGAGCATCTTGGCCCCATTGCGCTTCGATGCGCTTGACCTCATTGGCCCCCAGGGGAATGGATCCTTCAAAATAGCTTTGAATATACCGGGGCACCACTTTCACGGCTGTCAAATCGGCTTCGCACAGTTGCGCCATGCCAATGGCGGCGGCGACGGCTTTTTTGGACAAGGCGGTGCCATCGGTGGCGACCATGATTTTTTTATACATAAGACTTCCTTTTTTAAGTGCTGCGCTCCGATTGGGGCGGGTCACTTGAAGTTTATGGGTCTGGGCCGAGGCTGTATTGATCCATGTCAATGGGCGCACCATCAAAACATCTAAAGTTCATCCATGTTGTGGGATACGTCTTCATTGCTGGTTTCTGCCAGTGGGGCTCAGGTTTGCGCTCTTAAAGGCCAGGACGCGCTGACTTCGCTGCGTTTGCTCGACGATCCCCAGCAGTGGCCATTGTTTGGGCGCCCTCAGGTCGACCCTGCGGCATCTGATGGGACAGGCAGTCTTGTATGGACCTCCCAGGTGGTCATTGAGGGCATGCACTGCGCAGCGTGCGCCTTGAACATTGAGGCGGCTGTTGCCGCCGTCAAGGGGGTGATGTCGGTGCGGGTGGACGGTCACGGCCAGCGCGCCGAGGTGGTTTGGCGCAGCGACCAAGCCATGCCCTCGCAATGGATGGGGGCCATCGACCATGCCGGCTATGGCGTGAAACCAGCCCATGACATGGGTCGCCGCGCCGCCCGTGAAAAGCAATCTCGCCAAGCCCTGTGGCAATGGTTGGTGGCTGGTTTTTGCATGATGCAAGTGATGATGTATTCAGTGCCGGTGTATGTCGCTGAACCGGGCGACATCAGTGCGGACATGCTGGGTTTGCTGCACTGGGCGGGCTGGGTATTGTGTTTGCCGGTGATGGTTTTTTCGTCGGGCCCTTTTTGGCGCCAAGCTTGGCGCGATTTGCAGCAAGGTCGCATTGGCATGGACTTGCCCGTGGCTTTGGGCATTGGCATCACCTTTGTGATCAGCACCGCAGCCACTTGGGACCCAACGGGTCCATTGGGTTCGGAGGTCTACTTCGACTCTCTCACCATGTTTGTGTTTTTTTTGCTCACCGGTCGTTGGCTCGAGGGCCGCATGCGCGAAAGAACCGCAGGTGCCTTGGACGCGCTGATGAACCGCTTGCCCGAGCAGGTTGAGCGAATGAATGCACAGGGGGAATTTGAAAAGGTTGCCCTTTCAGCGCTGCAATTGGGCGACACCGTGCGCGTCGGCCCTGGTCAGGCATTCCCAGCCGATGGCCGGGTCGCACAGGGCAGCACTTGGGTGGAAGAGGCCTTGCTGACCGGCGAATCCAGACCCCTGTCGCGTCAAGTGGGCGACCGCGTGCTGGCGGGCAGTCACAACCTGCGCCAAAGCGTGGACGTGGTGTTGACCGAGTTGGGTGAGGCCACGGTTTATGCCCACACGGTGGCATTGATGGCTTCGGCGGCTTTGAGCAAACCACGCTTGGCGCGCATGGCCGATCGCATCGCCAAACCTTTTTTGTGGGCGGTGTTGATCGCCGCTTGTGGCGCAGCAGCTTGGGTGTGGCCAGTCAACCCCGCCCAAGCCTTGATGGTGGCGGTTTCGGTGCTGATCGTCACATGCCCGTGTGCCTTGTCCTTGGCCACGCCTGCGGCGATGATCGCCGCAGCGGGCAACTTGGCCCGCCATGGGGTGTTGATGCGCGACCTGCAAAGCCTGGAGGCCATGGCCGCAGTTGACTTGGTGGTGTGGGACAAAACCGGTACCTTGACCTCCGACACCCAAAGCGTTTTGCGCGTGCATGCGCCACAAGGTGTGTTTGTCCCCGATGCCCAAGGCATGTGGGGCCCTGAGGTATTGGCCCTTTGGTCCAGTGCGGCTGCTTTGGCCCATCATTCATTGCACCCTTTGTCACGCGCCTTGGACACGTTGGACGCACCCCATGTGCCCACACGCGACGTCAGCGAGCACCCAGGCCAGGGCCTGCATGGTGAGGTTTGGCATGCTGGTCGATGGAGCCACATGTGGCTGGGATCGTGGTCGTTTGGGCAGTCCGAATCGAATGGCATGACGCGAGACTTGCTAGCACCGTGCGCCAGCGTGCACCTGTGGGGTGAAGCAGGGTGGCTGGCCAGCTTTGAGGTGAGTGAAACCTTGCGGCCTGATGCCGCCAAGGTGTTGCAAACCTTGCAGTCGCAGGGCCTGCAAGTGCGCATTTTGTCAGGCGATCGAACGCAAGCCGTGTTGGATGTGGCCCAGCGTTTGGGTTTGCGCTCGGATCAAGTTCAGGGGGCACTGAGCCCACAAGACAAGCTCGATCAAGTTCAATCTTGGCAGCAGCAGGGGTGGCGCATCGCTGTGGTGGGCGATGGCTTCAATGACATGCCGGTGTTGGCCGCTGCCAACGCTTCGATCGCGGTGGGTCAGGCCATTCCTTTGGCCCGCTCACACAGCGACGCCGTGGTGCGCGGGAATCATTTGTGGCCTGTGGTGCAAACGCTGGTGTTGGCGCGCCGCACCATGGCGGTGGTGCGATACAACTTGCTGTGGGCGGCGGTTTACAACGCCGTTTGCATTCCGTTGGCCGTCATGGGATGGATGCCCGCTTGGGTGGCGGGTGCGGGCATGGCTTTGAGTTCACTGTTTGTCGTCTTGCACTCATTGCAGCTGTCACGTGATCAAACCTTGTTGTCAGTTGACTGAAAGTTTATTCCATGGATATTTTGTTTTTGCTCATCCCCTTGTCTGTTGCCCTGGTCTTGCTGATCTTGGTGGGGCTGTGGTGGGCCATTGACTCCGGGCAATTTGAATCGATTGAACAAGAAGGCGAGCGGATTTTGCGCAACGATTGATCTGCATCAAGCTGCCCAAGTCCATTCAATCAGATACTGTCTACGCGGTTTTCAAGAGGTTAAGAAATGAATCAACAGCACATTACAACGGCTTACAGTGACACGGCGGTGCGCCAGTTCTCCATCATGGCCGTGATCTGGGGAGTGGTCGGCATGCTGGTGGGCGTGATCATCGCTGCCCAGTTGGCCTGGCCTGAATTGAACTTTGGTATTCCTTGGCTGAGTTACGGCCGACTCCGGCCATTGCACACCAATGCTGTGATTTTTGCGTTTGGCGGTTGTGCCTTGTTCGCCACCAGCTATTACGTGGTGCAGCGCACGGGGCAAACCCGTTTATTTGCCCCCAAGTTGGCAGCCTTCACCTTTTGGGGTTGGCAAGCGGTCATCTTGGCTGCGGCCATCAGCCTGCCCCTGGGCTACACCAGCGGCAAAGAGTATGCCGAGCTCGAGTGGCCGATTGATATTTTGATCACCTTGGTGTGGGTGTCTTATGCCGTGGTGTTTTTTGGCACCGTGGGGCAGCGCAAAGTCAAACACATTTATGTCGCCAATTGGTTTTATGGCGCATTCATATTGGCCGTGGCCATCTTGCACCTGGTCAACAGTGCGGCCGTGCCTGCGGGTTGGATGAAGTCCTACTCGGCCTACGCAGGTGTGCAAGACGCCATGATTCAGTGGTGGTACGGCCACAACGCCGTGGGATTTTTCTTGACGGCAGGTTTTCTGGGCATGATGTACTACTTCATCCCCAAGCAAGTGGAGCGGCCGGTTTATTCCTACCGCTTGTCGATCGTGCACTTTTGGGCGCTGATCTTCACCTACATGTGGGCCGGCCCGCACCATTTGCACTACACCGCTTTGCCAGATTGGACACAGTCTTTGGGCATGGCGTTCTCGCTGATATTGCTTGCGCCCAGTTGGGGCGGCATGATCAACGGTGTGATGACCTTGTCTGGCGCTTGGCACAAACTGCGCGATGACCCGATCTTGCGCTTCATGATTGTTTCCTTGTCTTTTTACGGCATGAGCACCTTTGAAGGCCCCATGATGTCCATCAAGACGGTCAATGCCTTGTCGCATTACACCGACTGGACGGTGGGCCACGTTCACTCAGGCGCCTTGGGGTGGGTGGGCCTGGTGTCCATGGGGGCGCTTTACTTCTTGATCCCACGCTTGTTTGGACAGAAAAAAATGCACAGCATCCCTGCCATTGAACTGCATTTTTGGATGGCCACCATCGGCATCGTGCTGTACATCGCAGCCATGTGGATCGCCGGGGTGATGCAAGGCCTGATGTGGCGCGCCATCAACGACGACGGCACCTTGACTTACACCTTTGTCGAAAGCGTCAAAGCAACCTATCCCTACTACGTGGTGCGGGTGATCGGTGGGGTGCTGTATCTCGGTGGCATGTTGGTCATGCTATGGAATGTGGTCATGACCGCATGGCATGGCAAGGCCCAATTGGTGGCCATCCCTGTTGCACCAGCCCACGCTTGAGGAGTGACCATGAGCAATAAACCAGAATCCGGTTTCACCCACGAAAAAATCGAGACCAACAACCTGTTGATGGTGGTGTTGATTTTGTTGGTCATCGCTGTGGGCGGTATGGTGGAAATCATTCCACTGTTTTTCCAAAAGTCCACCACCCAGCCCATAGAGGGTGTCAAACCCTACACGGCGTTGCAGTTGGCTGGGCGCGATGTCTATGTGCGCGAAGGTTGCTACAACTGCCACTCGCAAATGATCCGCCCCTTGCGTGCCGAGACCCTGCGCTATGGCCACTATTCAGTGGCCGGTGAATTCGTCTACGACCACCCCTTCCAGTGGGGCAGCAAACGCACGGGCCCAGATCTGCACCGGGTGGGAGGCAAATACAGCGATGAGTGGCACCGCATCCACTTGGTGAACGCACGAGACGTGGTTCCTGAATCCAATATGCCGGCCTACCCCTGGTTGGAAAAGTCTCCGGTTGACGCCGCAGCAATGCCCGCGCACATGACAGCCCTGCGCCGGGTGGGCGTGCCCTACACCGATGCAGAAATAGCCTCTGCCAGCCAGGATGTGCAAGGCAAAACCGACATGGATGCCTTGATCGCCTATTTGCAGGCCATGGGCCGCGCTTTGAAGTAAGGATTTAAAACCATGGACATCACCGTTTTGAGAATTGCCACCACCGTGTTGGGCTTTGTGTGTTTTCTGGCCATCGTGGCCTGGGTGATGGACAGGCGCAAAACCCAAGCGTTTGAAGAAGCCGCCCAACTGCCTTTTTTGGGTGATTGAGGAGTTCACACATGAGTGATTTTGTACATTCTTTTTGGTCTCATTACGTCACTTGGATCACCCTGGGTGGCATATTGGGCTGTGTTTTGCTTTTGTGGGTGACGTCACGCAAGAAGTTACCTGACTCCGTTGACAACACCACCGGTCACGTGTGGGATGAAGACCTGCGCGAGTCGAACAACCCCTTGCCCTTGTGGTGGGTGGGTTTGTTTGTCCTGACCATCGTTTTTTCCTTGTTTTATTTGGCCTTTTACCCTGGTTTGGGCAACCACGAAGGGCGTTTTGCTTGGACCTCTGTCCAGCAGTACGAGCAGGAAGTGACCCAGGCCAATGCGGATTTGGCACCCATATATGCCCGCTTTGATGCCATGAGCGCGGAGCAAGTGGCACTGGACCCTCAGGCGCGGCACATTGGAGAGCATTTGTTTTTGAACAACTGCGCCCAATGCCATGGATCTGACGCCAGGGGCACCAAAGGCTTCCCCAATTTGACCGATGGCGATTGGTTGTATGGGGGCAGTCCAGACAAGATCAAAGAAAGCATCACCCTTGGCCGTCAGGGCAATATGCCCCCCATGGCGGCGGCGGTAGGTGGTGCAGAGGACGTGAAAAACCTGGCCCACCATGTGCTGAGCTTGTCGGGTTCTCCGAACGACTCTTTGCGTGCCGCCTTGGGCAAGCCCAAATTTGGCGCTTGCGCGGCCTGCCACGGCGCCGATGCCAAAGGCAATCAGGCCTTGGGTGCCCCCAACTTGACCGACAAAGTCTGGTTGCATGGTTGGGGTGAGGAGGCGATTGTGTCCATGGTCACCAAAGGCAAGCTCAATCAAATGCCCGCCCAAGAGGGGCGACTGACACCATCGCAAATCCATGTGCTGAGTGCTTATGTTTGGGGCTTGTCCAACACCTCGACCCAGAAACCATGATCTTGCTTGAGGAGCGCGTGGGCGCGCCATGTTGAAACCCGTGCGCAAGGTCATTGATATTCAACCCGTGGATGGGTCGGGTGCATCTTTGTATGCGCCGTCACCGAAAATTTACCCTCGATCGGTGCAAGGCCGCTTCGCGATGTGGCGATGGACCCTGGTGTGGCTCACCCAATTGGTCTTTTATGGTTTGCCTTGGTTGGAGTGGGGGCAGCGGCAAGCCGTTTTGTTTGATTTGGGTGCCCGGCGGTTTTATATTTTTGGCTTGGTGCTGTACCCGCAAGACTTTATTTACTTGACGGGTTTGTTGGTCATCTCTGCCTTGTCTTTGTTTTTGTTCACGGCGGTGGCAGGTCGACTGTGGTGTGGATACGCTTGCCCGCAAACGGTTTACAGCGAAATTTTCATGTGGATCGAGCGCAAGATCGAAGGTGACCGAAGCGCCCGCATGCGCTTGGATGCGGGCCAATTCAGTCTCGAGATGTTGGTTAAGAAATGGTATAAGCACATCATCTGGTTGGGTGTTGCCATGTGGACGGGCTTCACGTTTGTGGGCTATTTCACCCCCATCAAGTCGTTGGGCATGGAGTTTTTGCAAACCCGCATGTCCTCGTGGGAGGTTTTTTGGGTCTTTTTCTATGGCTTCGCCACCTACGGCAATGCCGGCTTCATGCGCGAGCAGGTGTGTAAATACATGTGCCCGTATGCGCGCTTTCAAAGTGCCATGTTCGATGCCGACACCCTGATCGTGACCTACGACGCCCAGCGGGGCGAGCCCAGGGGCAAACACCAGACCACCGCTGATGTGAAACGCACGACAGGTGACTGCATCGATTGCAGCTTGTGTGTGCAGGTGTGTCCCACAGGCATTGATATCCGAGATGGCTTGCAGTACGAGTGCATCGGCTGTGGCGCTTGTGCCGACGTGTGTGACACCGTGATGGACAAAGTGGGCATGCCACGTGGTTTGGTCCGCTATGCGACGCAAAACGCCATTAAAAAGGGTTGGAATTCGGCTCAAATTTGGGGCCAGGTAATGCGTGTCCGGGTGTGGATCTATACCGGTGTATTGCTTGCTTTGGTGTTGGCTTTGTCCACGAGCTTGGCCTTGCGCACGCCTTTTCGGGTCGACATCGTGCGCGACCGCACGACCTTGTCGCGCATCACTGAGTACGGCACGCTGCAAAATGTGTATCGCTTGCAAATCATGAACGCCACCGAGCACAGCAGTGACTACCAAGTTTCGGTCAGGGGCTTGCATGGGATTGAGCTGCGTGACATGGACCCCATCCATGTGGAAGCGGCCCAGGCACGCTGGGTGGTGGTGCATGTGGACGTGCCGTATGGCTCTGGCGAGCCGGGATCGCACAAAATTTGGTTTGACATTGACGACCCCCACAGCGGTCAAAAAGTGGTTGAGGCGTCTGTATTTCTGATTCCCCGATGACAACAGGAGACAAACAATGAAAACCCTTGACGACGCTCCATCTTTGGCCTGGTGGCGCTATGGCCATGTTTGGTTGGTATTGCTTGGACCTGCGGTCGTGGTGGTGGCTTCCTTGTACACCGGTGCATTGGCATTGAAAGGGGCGGACGAGGTCATGGACCACCCCAGCCAGGTCATCAGCCCGGCCGCACAACGTGCGTTGGTTCCAGCGCACCAGGCCCGCAACCATGCGGCCACCCCGTCGGCGCCTGGCGTGGACAGCGCCGTGCCGGCCAAGTAAGCCACCGCCCCAGGAGGTCAGCATGTGGAGATGGCATTTGATGTGGGTCTTGTGGCCTGCCTTTTTGGCGGCGGGTGTCTTGGAGATGCTGGTTTTTGCCATGATTGACCCAGAAGACATGCGCTGGATGGGTCAAGGTATCACGTTGCCGCGCCAAGCCATTTACAGCTTGGGCTTTTTTCTGTTGTGGACCGTCACTGCGGTGGCCAGCGCATTGAGCTTGCTGCTCAGCCAGTCGGGGGACTCGGTCAATCGAGATGGCCGTTTGGCCATGGACGAGAAAGAAAGCGGTGAGCCAGGTCCGCTGTGAGGGCCTTTAGGCGCATGCCCCTGCGTTGACGATTTGCTGCAAGGCCTGGGGGTCGATGATTTGCACATGGCGCTGCTTGACCTCGATGCTGCCTTCCTCTGCAAACTTAGAGAAGGTCCGGCTGACGGTTTCCAGTTTCAGGCCCAGGTAACTGCCGATTTCTTCACGGGTCATGCGCAGAACCAGTTCAGTGCGAGAAAAACCCCTGGCGTGCAATCTTTGCACCAAATTCAACAAAAACGCAGCCAGTCTCTCCTCGGCCCGCATGCTGCCCAAGAGCAACATCACGCCGTGTTCGCGCACGATTTCTCGGCTCATGATCTTGTGCACATGGTGCTGCAAGGCCTTGACCTCGCGAGACAAGTGCTCAATTTGATCAAATGGCATGACGCAGACCTCGGCGTCTTCCAGTGCCACTGCATTGCAGGTGTGGTGGTCGCTGACGATGCCATCCAAACCCATGATCTCCCCGGCCATTTGAAAGCCGGTGACTTGCTCGCGACCGTCTTCGGTGGCCACGCAGGTTTTGAAAAAACCGGTTCGGATGGCGTACAAGGCGTTGAAAGACTCCCCGTCTTTGAACAGGTGTGCCCCGCGCTTGATTTTGCGTTTGGTCTCGACCACTTCTTCAATGCGCAGGAGGTCTTGGTCAGACAAACCAACCGGCATGCACAGTTCACGCAAATTGCAGTTGGTGCAAGCAACCTTGATGGCAGAAGGGTTCATGGGGTACAACCTGTTTTGATGAACAACAAAGCTTGATTCAGCGCAAAGTCAAAAATGCATTTAACGGGCACATTATCCACTTCGGAATGGATTGTTTATGAGCTTGCTGAACCCAAAATTACTTGGCCAGTACGACGTGCCTGGACCTCGTTACACATCGTATCCAACAGCAGACCGCTTTGTCGGTGCGTTTGGACACACCCAGTACGTGCAAGCCTTGCGACAGCGACAGCAGGGATTGGGTTTGCGCGGCATCCCTTTGTCTGTTTATGTGCACATCCCCTTTTGTGCATCACTTTGCTATTACTGTGCATGCAACAAAATCATTACCAAACAATACAGCCAAGCCGAACGCTACCTTAAAAGCCTGGGTCGGGAAATCGATTTGACCGTGGCCCAACTCGGTCGTGGCCAGCCCGTGTCACAGCTGCACTGGGGCGGTGGGTCCCCCACTTTTTTGCGCAACGAAGACATGCGCGCACTGAAGGAGCGGTTGACCGATGCCTTTCAATGGGTGCCAGGGGGAGAGTACTCCATCGAGGTCGACCCCCGCACAGTGGATGCATCGCGCTTGGCCGTGATCCGTGAACTGGGCTTTAACCGCCTCAGTTTGGGGGTGCAAGACTTTGAGCCTGCGGTGCAAAAAGCGGTGCACCGCATTCAGTCGACGCAAGACGTGCAAAACCTGATGGTCGCTGCGCGGGCGTTGGGCTTTGAGTCGGTCAACCTCGACTTGATCTACGGCTTGCCCATGCAAACCGCTGCCAGCTTTGAGCGCACCTTGGACCAGGTCATCGAGCTGCATCCCGAGCGGATTGCTTTGTACGCTTATGCCCATTTGCCCGAGCGTTTCAAGCCCCAACGGCGCATCCATGCGGTTGATTTGCCTGCGCCAGCGAGCAAGGTGGGCATGATGCAGCGCGCCTTGGTGCGCTTGGTCGAAGCGGGCTACGTCTACATCGGTATGGATCACTTTGCCCTGCCGGATGACGACTTGGCCGTGGCCAAGCGGCAAGGGCGTTTGCACCGCAACTTTCAGGGCTATTCCACCCAACCAGACAGCGATTTGATCGCCTTGGGGGTGTCGGCGATTGGCCGCGTGGGGGCGACATACAGCCAAAACGCCAAGACATTGGAGGCCTATGAAGACTTGCTGGCCCTGGGGCAGCTGCCGGTTGAACGCGGTTTGTTGCTCAGCCGGGACGATTTGGTGCGGCGCACCATCATCATGGCTTTGATGTGCCAGGGCCATGTTTCCATAGAGTCCATCGAGACGTCGCATTTGATTGACTTTCGCAAAACCTTTGCGGGTGAACTGCTCGAGTTAAAACAAATGCAAGACAGTGGCTTGGTCACGCTCGAGGGCGACGCCATCAACGTCACGGAGCAAGGCTGGTACTTTGTGCGTGCCGTGGCCATGGTGTTTGACCGCTATCTGCGCGCTGATCAAGACCGCGCCCGGTTCTCTAAAATCATTTGATGTTTTCAACCTTGGTGGTCAGTGCGGCACTGATGGGGCTGGCCGGGGGGCCCCATTGCTTGGCCATGTGTGGTGCAGCCTGTGCGGGGATCACCAGCGCCGCTCCTGGGTCGGGGCCAGGCGCGATGTGGGGTTTCCAAATGGGTCGCTTGCTGGGTTACAGCAGTTTGGGTGCTTTGGCTGCGGCATCGATGCAAGGGCTGGGATGGCTCACGCTCCAAAGCGCAGCGTTCAGGCCGGTTTGGAGTTTTTTCCATGTGCTGTTGATGCTGTTGGGACTGTGGTTGCTGTGGCGCGCCGAGCCACCGACTTGGCTGGGCGCTTGGACCCAGGGCATTTGGCGCCGCATCAAACCACTGGGCGAGCGCCAAGCAACCCGTGCCAGCATCGCCGCTCCCTTGGTGCTGGGGTTGGTGTGGGCCTTGTTGCCGTGTGGCTTGCTTTACTCCGCCGTCATGTTGGCCGCCTTGAGCGATGGCATTTGGCAAGGCGCACAAGTGATGGCCGCGTTTGCCTTGGGTGGGGCACTGGCTTTGGGGGCTGTGCCTTGGGTTTGGCGGCGGTGGCGTCGCAACCCCGATGGATTGGGGCGATGGGGCGATGGGGGTGTGCGGCTGGCGGGTTTGAGCCTGACCATCAGCTCGGGCGCAGCTTTGTGGCTGGGCTTGGTGCACAACCAAGCCCCTTGGTGCGTGGCACCTTGAGCACGGCGATTTAGTTTTTGAGTTGGTCCGACAGCAACTGCGCCACATGGATGGCCGGGCGCTGGGCCCCATCCCAAATTTGGTGTCGGCAACTGGTGCCATCGGCCACGATGATGGCGTCGGTGGCATTGCGCACCGCTGGCAACAAACTGAGCTCGGCCATTTGCATGGAAGCCGCATGGTGTTCTTGCTCGTAGCCAAAAGCACCGGCCATGCCGCAGCAACTGCTTTCAATCACTTTGGGTTGGGCGCCAGGGATGAGTTTGATGCAGGTGAGCAAGTCGTCCATGCCGCCAAATGCTTTTTGGTGGCAATGGCCATGCACTGCAATCGGTTGCAGCGTGTGCTGCAAGCGGGCTTTGAGGGCTTCAAGTCTTTGTGCGTGGGCCTCGCGGGCCAAAAACTCCTCCCACATCAATGCATGCTCAGCCACCGTGTGGGCATCGGGCCCCAAACCCAAGGCCAAGGCTTCATCGCGCAGGGTGTACAGGCAAGAAGGCTCCAGGCCGACGATGGCAATGCCTTGTTGGGCAAAGGGAAGCAAGGCTTGGATCAATTCGCTGGCCTTGGCCTTGGCGCGCTCGACCATGCCGCTGGCCAAATAGGTGCGGCCACAGCACAGGTGACCTTGGTTGGAACCATGTCCGAGATCATGTTTGGACGCCACATGGACGCTGTACCCAGCAGCTTGTAACACCCGGAATGCAGCCAAGGCATTGCCAGGTTCAAAGTGGCCATTGAAGGTGTCTACCCACAGCACCACCGGGCGGGCGGCTTTGAGCACCTCAGCGGCGCTCACACCCAAGGTGCTGCGCATGAAAAAGTGATGGCGTTGCCACACCGGCAAGCTGCGCTTGGCCGACAGGCCCAACCATTTTTCACTCAGCCAGGCCAAGCCAGGCAAGCGGTCGCGCAAATTGAGCAGGCCTGAAAAGGCAGCCGCGTGGCGCGCGTAATCGGGCAGGTGGGCCACCAAGCGGTCGCGCCAAGTGTGGCCGTTGTATTGTTTGTATTGGTGATTGGCCTCGATTTTCATGCGCGCCATGTCCACACCCGTGGGGCAGTCGCGCTTGCAGCCTTTGCAAGACACACACAGGTCGAGCGCTTCACGCACGCGCTCGCCGGTCAGGGCATCGGTTCCCAATTGACCACTCAGGGCCAGTCGCAATGTGTTGGCGCGTCCCCTTGTGAGGTGCTGTTCTTCGCGCGTGATCCGGTAACTCGGGCACATGGTGCCCGCGTCGAATTTGCGGCAGTGCCCATTGTTGTTGCACATGTCCACCGCTTTGGCCAGGCCCATGGCGGGGTCGCCGCCGCTGCCTGGTGCGCCCACCTCGCCGGTGCGGGCATTGGCTTGGACGTCCCAGGCGCTCCAATCCAACGCGGTGTGGATGTGGATGACCGAATGGCGTGGGTTGTGCCGCATCAATTGGGTGTCGTCCATGCGAGGCGGGTCGATCATGCGTTGGGGGCACAGCAAACCGATCGGGTCCATGTGGGCCTTGATTTGGGCAAACGCATCGGTGATGCGGGGGCCAAATTGCCAAGATATCCACTCGCCACGGCACAGGCCATCGCCGTGTTCGCCGCTGTACGCCCCTTTGAACTGCCGCACCAAGGCGCTGGCTTGCTCGGCAATGGCGCGCATTTTTTGGGGGCCGTCGCGGCGCATATCCAAGATGGGCCGCACGTGCAAGGTGCCCACCGAGGCGTGGGCATACCAGGTGCCGCGCGTGCCATGTTGGTGAAACACCTCGGTGAGCGCGCTGGTGTACTCGGCCAGGTGTTCCAAAGGCACGGCGCAGTCTTCGATGAAGCTCACCGGCTTGCCATCGCCCTTGAGGCTCATCATGATGTTCAAGCCCGCTTTGCGCACCTCCCACAGGTCTTTTTGCGCGGCTTCATCGATCAGAGAGACC
>Ga0214919_10004080_pt1 | contig 21495 bp, 22 predicted proteins | sample LL1503_MetaG_FD_177994 | JGI IMG/M metagenome (GOLD analysis project Ga0214919, IMG submission 177994) | Freshwater microbial communities from Lake Lanier, Atlanta, Georgia, United States - LL-1503 | ecosystem: Environmental > Aquatic > Freshwater > Lake | place: USA: Georgia | collected... | reverse complement strand
TTCAAAAAGTTGTAATTATGAAAAGTTTAAATTATATTGTATTGAAAAGAATAAAATAAATAATCAACTATATACCCATTATGAAAAATCATTTTTTAGAAAATTTAAATTAAATGCTTTTACAAACACACAAAAAAGTGAAAGTAAGATGATTAAAAATTTTGAAAATAAATATGGTAAGCCTAATAAAACTATTTTAGTAGTTGGTGATTATGATAAAAGTGATAATAATATGAAAGGAAAAGAACCAACAATATGTAAAAAGTTTAGAAGAATATTTAGAAATGCAGGTTATAAAACATATTTGGTAAATGAATTTAGAACATCAAAACTTTGTAATTGTTGTAATGAAGAAATAGAAAAATTTTTAGAAAAGCCAAGTAAAAAACCAAAAAGAAAAGGCGAAACAGACTTATGTCATGGAATATTGAGATGTCAATCTATTAAGCATAAAAGCGAAATATTCCATAACAGAGATAAAAACGCTGTGCAAAATATGTTAAAAATAGTTAAATCTATATTTAACACTGGAAAAAGACCAGAAGTATTTTGTCGTAGTGGTTAAGACTTCATACACATTTCACGATGTGTTATAACCAAATTTTTACATTTTTGTTTATTTTTTTCGTCGTTAATTCGGCGTTTTAAATGTGCAAAGGTGTAAAACAACACGAAGAAGAAAAGCAAATACAAAAAGAAAAGCAATTAAAACGGGAATTGAAAAAACAAAAGGAACTCGAGAAAATAAAGCAGCAGGAAATCGAAGAAGAAAACGCAAGACTCAAACAAGAGGAAGAACGACAGACCCAATTGGATTTAATAAAACATCTCGAAGAAGAAGAAGATAGAATTCAAAAAGAAAAGCAATTAAAACGGGAATTGAAAAAACAAAAGGAACTCGAGAAAATAAAGCAGCAGGAAATCGAAGAAGAAAACGCAAGACTTAAACAAGAAGAAGAACGACAGACCCAATTGGATTTAATAAAACAACAAGAGGAAGAAACACAACTTAAAAAACAAAAGGAACTCGAGAAAATAAAACAACAAGACATAAAAAATAAAAAACAGGTTATCCCTAAAAGCATAAAGGTTATTGTGTGGAACCACTACATCGGCGAAAATATAATAAATCATAGATGTTTATGTTGTAAAAAAGTATTAATATCAAACACGATGTTTCATGTAGGACACGTTATTAGCGAAAAAGCAGGAGGAACACATGAAATAAATAATTTAAGACCGATTTGTGCTTCGTGTAATCACTCAATGGGAAGTGAAAATATGGTTGATTTTGTAATAAAATACGGGTTATATATCGGATAATAAACGGTCTGCGTGGCAACTAATAATTTTTAGTATGCTAAAAAACGCATATAATATAAAAAATTGAAATGCTTTTTACCAAATATAATTAAGCAACTAAAATAATAAAAAGAATAAATAAAATGATGTCTTTAAATTTAACAATCGGTGAATATTTTGAATATAATAATATGGAGGAGATGCGTGAGTATCTACAATACCTATTCTGGGTTCAAGACGACACCAATAAAAGTGAATGGAACCGGTCAGATAAAATTACTGGGGTTCAACCACACTTAGAATCTCAAATTAAAAAACAATACAACAAACATAAACGAAATTACAATGTTGTTCCTATTGTTGAATACGTATTTGACGCAAATACGTTTTTAAATATTAAACGAAATTAAAAACCTAAAAAACACGAAAAAAAACACGAAAAAACGAAAAAAATAAAAAAGGGGAAACCCGCCCTTTTTTATTTTAGGTATTTTCAATTAAATATATAAAACCATGACCGTTCGAAAAAATGACCTTCGGAAGAATTAATATGATGATTCACCTCTAAAATTAGGGATTTATAATACTCAAGTGATTTTCTTAAAATTAGTTGTTTACTTACCGCAAAAATACCGTTGTAATAAATATTAATTGGATTCGGATAATTTATATTAATATTTTTTTTAAACCAATCTATAAATAATATAGGTTTATTGTTTTTATAATTATCTTTTAAATAATATCCCCTATTATTATAACTCCAATTCTATTTCCAGTTATAATTTGAAGGCGTATCATACTCGCGACCGTATTGGTGGGATTTTCCGTTTATTAACGCACTATCTTTAAGGTCAAGTAAATGTTGGACTCCGCCAGTGCGATGGTCCGAAATTTTTCCTTGAGTAAAAACGACAATATCAGGCAAATTATCATAATTAGTAATGATGTAATTTAAATATGTTTCACTTTCTCTTCCTACATTTTTCAACATAATTTCGTTTTCAATCCCAATTTTGTTACCTTTATTATAAAAAATACAATTATCCTTTTCGCTTTTTAACCACCTCAAATCTTCATTATATCTGGCAACAACAATTTTATAAGACATATATTTAGTTTTAAAAATAACATAAAATATTTAACGATTCCTAATTATGATAATTATTTATCTTCCGGATGAAATAATACATTTTAATGGACTTATTTTTTTAGATAATAATAATGGGTATACAATACAAGAAAAGCACGAATCTATTACGTGAATAATTTCAGCATTTTTAATTATATCTATATAATAAGCAATTTTTATATTTACGCATTTTTCAGCAAGTGTATACTTTGAGTTATTTGTATTATACACATTTTCATTTGCACAAATTATTATATATTCATCCCTATTTGTAAAATTATTTATATCATCTGTTAGATTAATTTTTCTATTTGAACCTAATGTATGTAAAAAAACGATTTTATATTTTTTTATAATATCGTAATATGTTTTACTTATTTCACTACTTTCAATATTAAAATAATCAACATAAATAGATGTATCTAGTCCAATATCGTTATAAAATTGTATAATGTGTTGATGTTTAATTAAATATTTTGAATTATTTTGTTGATACTTTAAAAATTCGGGATGAGTTATATGCGACTTTAAATATGATGTCATACAATCTCCTGAAATAAGAATATCATATTTTTGTTTATTAATAGGTAATATAATTCCCTTTAAATGATTTATTTCATTATTTGAATCAAACGGAATAATAACTACAGGTTTATTTATAAATAACAATTTAACATTTTCAACATAAATATCTTTACATAAAAAATAAATAGTATCATAATATTGTAATAAAAAAATAATAGCTCCAATATTTGTAATATTATCACCTAAACCACAATGAGATACAAAAAATGCGTTTTTCATACTTATTATACATTACTTAACACATTATTAATTCTTATATATTACTCAATATATTAAATAATAAATTTATGTTATACACAGTTTCAACTAATGGGTTAGGAATTAAATTTAATTCAGGAATAGCATAAACAACTGTTTTTTCACCAAAACAAAAACAATTACAATATTGACCCCCATGACCAACCAAAATATTAAGTTTAGCGTAATGAATTAATTCCATATCTGTTTCATAATCTTTAAAATTTAAATTATCATAAATATTATATTTTGTTAAGTCTAAAATATCATTGTTATTTTTTAATTCTAACAGTTCATTATATATAGTAGTTATTTTATGTATTTGTACTTCACTTCCATCTTTACCATTTATGGTTCTTTCACCCAAAAGTATAATTTTATATTTGGATTTAAAATTTTTATAGAAGTTTTTTAATTCTATTTTTAATTTATTATAATCAAAATTACTTATAAATCTACATTTAGTATGAAATATTATATAATCTTCTTTAAAAATATTATTAAAATTAAAATATTTATGTAATGATTTATAATCTAATATTTTATTATTCAACATTCCTTGCCAATTATTTGTACATGTTTCATTTGTGTCATTATAAAAAATAATGGTATTATTCGACTTTAATTTAGTTAATAATTCTAATTTAAATATAAAATTTTGAATAGGATTATTTAACGAATATAAATTTTTAATATAAACATTAATGTTAATAAATATAGGACACTGTAATAAATTATTATTTATTAATAAATATATTAATAAAATATCACCAATACCTGATTGAACTATTTCATATTTATCTTTTATAATTGTATCAGTAGTTAAATTATTATAAAACCTAAAATTACGGTTTATAATTATATCTTCAATTACACCATTCGTATTATTTTTAATTATATTATTTAACATATATTATATATGTTACAATATTATGGTCAATTTGACCCACCAGTTGATAAAGTCATACACGAAAGATATTTTAAAAATAAATATAATGGTGTTTCTATTGAATGTGGCGCGTTCGACGGTTTAACTGAATGTTGTAGTATTTTTTTTGAAAAAAACTATAATTGGAAAACAATAAATATTGAACCGTTAAATATTGCTTTTACTAAATTATTAATTAATAGACCCCTATCAGTTAATTTAAATATAGCATTATCAAATAATAATAATGATAAATTATTTATAAATTATAAACATCCTACATTGGGTTATTATTGGGGAAATGGGTCTTTATCTCATACTATTGAACATACCAATAGTTTAAAAGAGATGTGTGGAAATAACAATTATTCAACCCAAGTAGTTAAATGTGAAACTTATAAATCAATTATCGAAAGACTAAATATCACACAATTAGATTTATTCATATTAGATGTAGAAGGACACGAATTGGATGTTATTGATGGTATGGTTAATTGTGATGTTTTACCAGATTTGTTTATTATTGAACACGGTCATAGAAATCCTGAAGTTTTTGTAGAAAAATTAAAATGTTTAAATGAATCATATAAATTGGATTATATTTCATTTGTAAATTCATTTTTTGTTAAAGAAAATCTCAAGTGATAATATAAATGATTTCACCGAATCAAGATCTTATTTATTTACCGGTTTCATTAGGAGAAGCTATAGATAAAATAACAATATTGAATATAAAACTAGAAAAAATAAACGACAATAGAAAAAATGATGTTAAAAAAGAATATGACTTATTATATGAAAAATTGGAAACATTTATAATACACTATAATGAATTATACCAAACTATGAAACGTGTGAATTTATTATTATGGGATATGATGGATATTTTACGTGATGGAAACGTCAATAAAACGGAATATTTACAAATATGTAAAGAATGTATTGAATATAATGATATTAGATTTCGTATAAAAAATAAAATAAATTGTATTTCTAAATCTAGTTTAAAAGAACAAAAAAGTTATAAAATAAATAGGTTATTAATACATATTAACGATGAAATACAGCATATTACAGAATTTATTAATCCTATAAAATATTATTCATTAATTTATGACGAAATCGTTATTATTTCAAATAATAGCGAACTAAAGCAAAAATTTAATTGGGATTCTACCATTATTTTTGAAAAAACCCAAAATATTGAATTGTATAAAACACAATATTTATTTTTAGAAAATAAATATGATAAAGACGAAATATATAAAATATTTGAATTAGATATGAATTGTTTATTTTTTTAAATTATTCATTAATTTACACGGATTTCCTACATATACACCAGGTTCAATTAAGGATTTTGTTACAACACTTCCCATCCCAATTATTATATTATCTCCAATACTAATATTTTCTTTAATTACAGAATTAGACCCAATCATTACATTATTACCAATATTACAATTTCCTGATATATTAACGCCTGGCGAACAAGTTACAAAATTACCGATTTTAACATCATGACCTATGGTGCTGTTTATATTTATATGCGCCATTTTTCCAATGGTTATACCACATGTTAAAACTGTTCCTGAACAAATGATACTTCCATTTCCTATAATTATACTTTCTTTATCTAGTAAATCAACATTATTTGAAATGTAATATTTTAAATAATCGTGTAATTTAATATTATATTTTTGTAAATTTATATAAGTTTTTTCTCTATTAAATGAATCTCCTATACATAATAAATATTTAGTATCATGATTTTTAAGTAAAAAGGTTTGTAGTGAATTATCTAAATCACTTAAAATGTATGGATTAAATCTCTGTTTATTAATACTATAAAATACTTCTTTAACAAATCCACCTTTACCGATAAGTCCTACTTTTTGAAACATATTATTATATATAATGAATTATTTAGATTATTTACCGGGATTTATTCAAGGAATAACAAGGGTTTTAATAAGTTACCCATTTGATTATTTTAGAATTTTTAAACAAACAAATATAAATATTAATTTTATTAAAGAAATTAAACAATTTAAATTTTACAGAGGAATTGGGTTTCCTTTAGTTAGTGTTCCAGTTGACCGGGCAATAACATTTAATATTTATGAAAAATTAAAAAAAGAAAATTACTCAACGCTTGAATGCTCATTATATCCATCAGTCGTTTCATCAATATATATGACACCTATAAATTTAATTAATACAAATTATATATATTTAAAAACAAAAAAAATAAATGAAGTATTAAATGATAATTTTAATAAACATATTTTTAGAGGATTCTCTATAGAAATACTACGAAATAATTTAAGTAGTATGGTTTACTTATATACATATAAAAAACTATCTGATAATTTTAATAACCCTTTTATAAATGGGTCAATTAGTAGTTTTACATTATGGACGTTTTTTTATCCTTTAGATACCATAAAAGTTCGTAAATTTATAAATAATAACACCTATTTTGATATAATAAAAGAAAGCAGTTTTAAAAGTCTATACCGTGGTATTGGATTAGTTTATTTACGAACAATACCTTCAGCAGGGTTAGGAATGTTATTTTACGAAAATAGTAAAAAATATATAGAAACAATAAAATCTGTCTAATATTCTGATACAAATTTATAAACTACATTAACAACCGTTTGTTGTTCATCAAGTGTAATATTATGCGAACTAGGTATCATAATAATTTCTTTATTTAATATTAATGACGTGTCATCATTATTTTTAATACTTGATAAATGGGTGTGTTTATTTATTGGGTAAAAAAATGGTCTAATATCAATATTATTATTTTTAAAATAATCGCAGGTTTCTTCTATTGATTTGTTATTTCCAACTATACGAATCGTAAAAATCCAATATGTATTTTCAGTATTTTCTTCTTTTTCAAATAATTTTATTTTTTTTTCTTCAACTAATACATTAAATAATCTTGTATAATTATTAAATATATATTGTTTTTTTTTTAAAATATTATCAATATCATTTAATTGGTCATATAAGAAAGCTGCCTGGATATTTGTCATTCTATAATTATACGCATGAACATCGTGTAAATATCGGGTATTCGACATTCCTTGAGAATATACCTTTTTAATATAATCATAAATATATTGATTATTTGTTAAAAAAGCACCTCCTTCGCCGGTTGTTATTATTTTATTTCCATAAAAAGAGATAGACGAACATAAACTGTCATTACTTGTTCCAGAATAAATATCGTTATATTTACCAAATAAACCCTCACAATTATCTTCTATAAAAACTAAATCTGGTCTTATCTTTTTTAATCTTTGAACGTTTATAATGTTTCCAATATTGTGAACTATTAAAACTGCCGAATTTTTATATAACGATAAAATATATTCTTCATTAATATCAATATTCCAAGTATTGATATTCATTTTCATTACTTCTATTTGCGTTATATCATATACCATTAAAGCACAGTTGTAAGCCGCAACATAAGAATTATTTGGAACATATATTTTATTTATATCTGGATATTTAAATTTAATTGATAAAAATAAACAATGTGTCGCACATGTTCCGTTTGACATTAAAATACAATATTTAATATTTAATACTTTTTTTAATATTTGGGTTGATTTATCAACATATTCACCGTGATTTGAAATCCAACCACTTTCAATCGATTTAATTGCCGACATTGAATATTTTTTAATATCTGGTTCATGAATATTAATCATAGATTATATTATTGTATTCCTAAAAATATATTTTTCAAACGTATTACACAAGAATAAAAAATGACCAACTCATATTTTGTTTATTTTGGAGGATTCCTTACATCAATCATATAACTTTTATCTAAGGTATTAAACAGAATATTCCATTTTTTACACAATAAACTTAAAGCAGTTTGGTCATGTCTATTTTCAATAAAACTCGCATCATTCGGACCAAACACGCTTTTACTATCTGTGCTAATTCTAGGGTCTTGACTATACGTTAGCCATTCACTTATAAATACAATACTCTCACTATTTTTTTTAAGTAATATAAATCCACTCCAAACCTGGTTTGAATCTGTTATATTTGGGGTGTTACGCACGTTCATTAACACATATGCGTCGAATTTAGTCCATTGCTTTTCAACGTATGTTCCATCATTTGGTTTATTCGAATATACACCAATATTATTATTAGTTAAAATATTGTTTTCAAATTCTCTAATGTTTTTTAACCATAAATATTTACTATCATTATAACACAAGATATCACCTTCATCCATTGTTATTAAATGTTTTAAAATTATGAATGATTTCCAAACCCAATAACTGTGTTTAAATTTAAAAAAATTTGAGTTTTTATTTTTGTAAAATGTGTCTATATCATCCATCGTATATATTTTGACAGTATCAAATTTTCCTATATTTAAAGCAGTGTTACAATTATTTATCGCAAACTTCATATGGTCATCCGTCGCAAAAGTTATAAAATGATATTTAACCATTTTATATAACAAAATATAATATAACTCTTCTTTATTACGTGTTTAATATTATTTTACTCGTATAAGGTATATTATAAATAACAGAACACCATTTACTAAACCATAAACGTAACTAGAATATAAGTTTTTAATTAATGAAACAACCCCATTTTGAATATTTTATTGAGAAATATTGGTCACCCACAGTCATTCATATGACAACTAAACGCGTGTGATAGTCATAATATTTATGTTTTCATTTCTTCTTATCATACACAATATTAAAAGTTATTAATTGATAGTTTTAAAGATTTTAATCCGTTGTATTTTATAGTAAATAGACCAGAAAATAAAATTTGTGATACATCTTCAGATGTTAAATTTAATAAATATGTTTTAAGTTAAATATGATATCGCACATTACCTTTATTTTAAGTAATATAAAAATACGATTAAATTTTAAAAATTGAAATTATTTATATACTTTATAGTAAGAGACAAAAATATAAAAATGTCTTCATTTACTCACGAAGATAATATATGTTCAATATGCTTAACACCCAAGCATATTGAAGACAAATACATTCACAAAATACACGTTTGTAATCATACATTCCACGTTAAATGTTTAAATATGTGGTATGACGCGTGTCACAACTCGAATAAATTTTCAGCAGTGTGTCCTTTATGTAAAAGAGACGTTATATCCGTCGAACACGCGAATGTGTATAAAATCGGCGGAGTATACCTATTTAACCCCAAAAATACCAACATTCTTTATTCAAATGTTGAATGTTACGAGAGCGATAAAATCGCATACATTAATTCTTTTACAGATAATAAACCGAGTTATATAACGTTTTGTGAATCTGTTAATGAATATATGAGACGCGTTAGACATTATAAGGGTTCAGATGAGGATTATGTACACAATCCAGAAAACACCGATTTGATGTTGCTCGACGAGTTATCCTGGTGTGTTAGTGTTATGGGGTATTCAACGGCAACCTATATATACTTAATGAAAATAGGACACCTACCAGTTAAATACCTTAATTAATAAAAAAATAAAATAATAAAATAAAAAAATGGGGAAACCCGCTTTTTTATTTTTAATACACGTTGGATATGGGTTATTCTACTTTTTTATTTTGATTTCTTTTGAAATATTAGTTATTATTTTTGATTCATTATCGGCATCTTCCTTTCCTGACCCTCCAAGCACTTCCAACATTAAGTTATGATACCTTGTATTGTTTCTAGAATCGTGTCGGTCCCAATCTGTATACTCCTTTTTAAACTCCCGCATCAACATAAACGCGCCCTTAGCAACGGTTTTTATTGCTCTTCGAACACTCGTATGGTTATCATCTTCTTTTTCCCAAATATTATTATCCTTCACATATATAATTTTTCGTTTTTCATCGGTGCAGTGAATAGGTCTTAATTCCTGTTTTAACGAGTTAAGATTTTTAATAAATATTTTGGAAATGCCGTTTACAAATCCGAAATTTTCAATATATTCCAAATCTGAAAATTGCTGTTTAATTGAATTTATAAAATCGGTCAGATTCATAGCGTCCTTACACGTTTCATTTAAAAATAAATGAAGATTAAATGTCTTGTTATTGACTGTATTGTTGACGTTGTTGTTGACATTGTTGTTGACATTGTTGTTGACGCTATTGTTGTTGTTGTTATTGTTGACAATCTGGTTATTACTAGACAATTCAAGAATGGTTTTATTTTGGTCAATTAATAATTCCTTAAAATTATTATTATCCTTTAATATTTGTAACACAAGTTCGGTTGATATTTCAGGTTTATCGTTATTTGGTTTTTCAGGACACTGACACTGATGTCTTGTAAGATTTCTTTTATGTTTATATGTTTTATCGCAAAATATACACGTGTGTAAAATCCCCACACCATTTTCACATATTTCCGGTCCTTTAATATTTTTACCGGTTTGTTGTGATGCGGCATTTTTTCGGCGTTTTTCGGCGTTTTTTGCTCCGTTTTGCTCCGCGATGTGTTTACGTGTGGCGATGTGTCTTGACCATTCACTATGTTTAAAGCATTTAAAGTCGCACAATTCACAAATAAATTTTTCGGCGTTTTTTCGGCGTTTTTTTGCTCCGTTTTGCTCCGTTGGTGGTTTGCGGGTTAATACATTAACCGTATTGTCGGATGTTTTAAAGCATATAGGGTCAGGACCTTCACACGGCGTTTTTTCGGCGTTTTTTTGCTCCGTTTTGCTCATTGTATATAAACGACCAAAAATGTCTTTAAGTTGTAATTCCGAATTTTAATCATTTTTTTGGAATTTTATCGTAATAAAAAATATTAATTATTTATACCACCTTACCTTAAAAAATCGGTCAGTCTCAACTTCAGGTTTTCACCAAAGTCTACCCTCCCTATTCAAAAATGGACAAAAATAAATGTCCATTTTCAAAATCCTATCTGGACTTTTGAAAAAAAATATAACAGATTAAAATACTTTCCATCTCACCGAATTTGGGGTTTTCAATTCATAAAAAAAGGGTGGGTTTCCCCTTTTTTATTTTTTAGTTTATTTTTTTAGTTAATTTTTTAGTTTATTTTATATTTTGTTCATTATAATATGGGGTTTAATCTTTCAAATTCTTTTTTCCACCATAATTCATAATAATCATTACCGTTTGAAAACGGCATTATCAATTCTGGGACTTCTTCTTTTATAGAACGGGTTTCGCCATTCTCTAATGTGATTTTTCCGATAATTAATGAATTATATTCCCATAATCCATCAAACACGTCACCATTCGAATATGTCATGATACCGTCTCCATCTAAAAAGTCGCCGTATAATTCTCCTAAGTATACATCGCCATTTTCGTATTTCATTTGTCCGTAAGTTTTTTTGTCGTCTTTCCATTCACCCTTATAAATGTCGCCACTTGCATATTTCATTTCTCCGTAACCACATTTTTCGTTATATTTCCAATAACCTTCATAGACATCGCAATTTTTATAAGTCATTTGTCCGTAAGTTTTTTTGTCGTCTTCCCATTCACCAGTATAAATGTCGCCATTTTTATAAGTCATTTTTCCGTGTCCATTTTTTTTGTCATTTTCCCAATTTCCATTATAACGGTTTCCATTATTGTATGTCAAAATTCCGGTTCCGTTTTTGTTATCGTCTTCCCAATCACCAACATAAACGTGTCCATCTTTGTATGTCATTGTTCCATCGCCGCGCTTTTGGTTGTTTTCCCAATAACCTTCATAAACGTTTCCATTATTGTATGTCATTTTTCCATCACCTTGCTTGTGGTCGTTTTCCCAATTACCATCATAAACGTTTCCATTTTTATAAGTCGTTGTTCCATAACCGTGCTTTTGGTCGTTTTCCCAATCACCATCATAAACGCTTCCGTTCTTGTATATCATTTTTCCATCACCGTGCTTTTGGTCGTTTTCCCAATCACCATCATAAACGTTTCCGTTATTGTATGTCATTTTTCCATCACCTTGCTTTTGGTCGTTTTCCCAATCACCATTATAAACGTTTCCGTTATTGTATGTCATTTTTCCGAAACCGTGTTTTTTATTATTTTCCCAGTTGCCATCATAAACGTTTCCGTTATTGTATGTCATAATTCCGAAACCGTGTTTTTTATTATTTTCCCAGTTGCCATCATAAATGCTGCCGTTTTTATATCGCAACATTCCGGAACCGTTCATTTTGTTATCTATACAGCATCCTTCATAAACATCTCCATTTTTAAAAGTTGTTTTTCCGAACCCGTGTATTTTATTATTTTCCCAGTTTCCATCATAAACGTCTCCGTTTTTATATCGCATCATTCCTGAACCGTGTATTTTATTATTTTCCCAGTTGCCATCATAAACGCAGCCGTTGGTATATGTAAATACACCTTTGCCCTCTTTTTTGTTATTTATAAAGTATCCTTCATAAACGTTTCCATTTTTAAAAGTGATTTTTCCGAATCCGTGTATTTTATTATTTTCAAATTCGCCATCATATACATCACCATTGGTAAATGTATATGATAAATTTATTCTTGAAGTAGTTGAAGTCATTTTAGTTATTTGTTTGTTTTGGTTGTTTTGTTGTGTTTGTTATAAAGACCCAATTTAATTTCATTTTTTTTTATTTGACCCTATTTTAAATGACTAAAAAAAAGGGTGGGTTTCCCCTTTTTTTATTTTTTTTAGTTTTTATTTATTTTTTAGTTTTTATTTATTTTTTTAGTTTTTATTTATTTTTTTAGTTTTTATGTTTATTTATTTTTTTTGAGTTACAAGATCTACATAGTATTTGATAATCTTGTGGGTTGTTGTATACTACATCGTGATACAAAATTCATGTTTATTTCACTTTTTTACTTTTCAAAGGTTATTAAACTTTTTTTACTTGGATATTTACCTACCTTTACAATTCCAATTTTATTAAAACATTCTTCCCATATTTTTAATTCTTCAAGTGTAAATAGCGGTGCTCCGTCAAAACTTTTCAAAAACAAAGTAAATTTATTATTTTTATCAAATATAATATCATTATTTCCATTCCATTCAGATAAATAATTTCCATCTATCCAGTACCATTTTCCTTTACTTTCTCCGCTACTTACACCTAATCTTACTGATTTATACCATGTATTATCTAAATTATATTTGAATTTAAATAATATTCCTCCTTCAGTAATGCCTTCTGGTTGGAATTCACATAAATTAGAATATTCATTTTTACTACCTAATAATTTACACATAGTAATGAAATCATCTTTTGTGATAATTCTTTCAGTTTTAAGAGTAAGTCCAATAGTATAAGTATAACTTGTCATTATGAGTTTGTTATTATTACCATGTATATAAAAAGCATTTCAATTTTTTTATTATTTAACCCTATTTTAAATGACTAAAAAAAAGGGTGGGTTTCCCCTTTTTTATTTTATAGTTTGTATAGTTTTTAAACCGGGTATATTCTTTGATGATTTCCACAAATATATTTCGCAATATGTGAAATAACATCATAATTAAGAATTGGTATTTTTTTTAACACAATAGTCGCGCGTTTCGCGTCACGAATTGCGGTTTCGTTTTTTTTAATATATTCAATTACTTTATCCATATGAATTATAAATCGACGCATACTATAATGTACGTAATAATCATAATATAACCTTAAAAGTTCTTTATCTGAAAGACCATTCATATGGTATGTGGTTTCACTCTCAATATAAGACATAACTGGATTCTCGTCGGGGTCACTAATGGTCCTATCATAATAGGCACAATCGATAATGTATTCGAAAATAAAGTTATAGTGTGTATCATCAATAACAAAATTCGGACATTTTAACCAAATGCTGTTAATAACACTGCTAAAAATCTCTTCGTTAAGTAACTCATCATGAATGACATTCTTTATAAACCAGTGTCGTTTATCGCACCATTCATCGCATATTTCTGTATTTTGATGACATGTTATATTATTGTAACATTCAAGATATGAATCAATAAGATTCGGATTTATTTTAAATAAATTTACAATTATGTTTCTTATGATTATATTTATTTGATTCATTGTTGGCATTTTACTTTTTGTTTGTTTTCTATTACTCGTTGTTTGTTATTACTCTTTGTATGATTAACATTTCAATTTTTACTAATTATCAAGTATTTAAAATTACTAAAAAATATTTATTTCTTTATATAAATGAAAACTGTGAAGTTTCCGATTAGATACGTTCCGAAAAACTTGACAAAGAAGGATACACAAACCCAAATTAATATGTTATTAAAATCAAAAAAAATGTATAGAGATAATAAATATTATACGCGCAAAAAAATACCTTCATACAAAAACAAAAAATCAAAACATATTTTGAATGCGTATAAAATATATAATATCAAAAATATAAAACCTAGTCAAGAATTATCACAAAAAACCGGATGTACGATGTCCGCATTAAACCAAATTGTAAAAAAGGGCGAAGGAGCATATTATTCGTCGGGTTCAAGACCAAATCAAACTGCCCAGTCATGGGGATTAGCGCGATTAGCAAGTTCGTTGACTTCTGGAAAAGCTGCCGCAGTCGATTATGATATAATCGAAAAAGGGTGTAATCACAAAAAAATGGCGTATATTTTAGCAAATAAATCCAGAAAAAAATATAAATACGGACATTCAAAAACGCCGAAAATTCGGGTTGAAATATAACCCTACCAGAAATAAATAAAAAAGGGTGGGTTTCCCCTTTTTATTTTAGCATATAGTCCGATTACATCAACGCACAACCAGCACATATTATAACCTCACATTGTTTCTCACCACCTCGTTTTGGTTGTTTAATACACTCAATTAATTGTTCCATATCGTGTATGAGTGTATTCGTATTACAAACCATATACTCGTTATAATATAATCTTAGTATTTCCTTATCGTTTTTACAATCATCCATAAGTATCTTTATTTGTTCATAAGTATACATTTCGTTTTCATCATCACCCGTTTCGTCTGGTTCGCTAATATATTCCAAAACATATTCATATAGTTTTCCGGTAATAACCATATTTGGATATTTTAACCGGAAACTATCCATAAAACTTTCGAAAATCTTATTACATATTAATTTATTATTTGTAATATTACCAATAAACCAATGATGTTTATTTCGGTTTAAGTGTTTAATAATGGTATTATTTTTATAACATTGTAAATATGAATCAAGTAGGTCATCATTATTTTTTACTATGGTAACAAAGGCATTTCGTATACACATATTTATGTTATGCATCGATATTTTTGACATTTTAGTTGGTATTTTACTTTGTATAAAACGTGTTTCAATTTTATATTTTATTTTAAATAATTGTTAAAAAGGTGAATATATATTATTAATTCAAGCAAAAGCATTAAAAAAATGGTTATATCGATATGTAAGTTTCCAAAATTACAACATTTTTTCTTTTATGGTATGTAAAACATCAACCCTATTCAACTCCTCAGCAGAAAATGTTATATATTTTAAAAATGAATCTAATAAATGAGATGGTATTTTATTATATGAAGGAAGCACACTTAAACATCCATCTAAACAAACCTGGTAATTTTTATTAATAAATGCGTTTCGAATAACGTGTATAATAGGTGATTCGATATTATCTATAACAGAAATATAATTCGTAATCATTTGATGATAATCGCCATAATAAACCTGAAATATAGATGGATTTTTAAAGTATACTATTGAATATAATTGTTCATCTGCGTGTCCATATCCGTTGTTTAAACATTCATAAAATGACTCAATAATTAATTTGTTAAATTGTTTAAAATAATCGAATCTACCGGTAAAAAAACCAGAACACATTCCACATCTTCCAAACTTAAAATATTCGTGATAATTCTCAACTAACTCTTTAGGTTGGTAATCTATATAACAAGTTGAAAACTTATCTCTATTTACAGATAAAGCATTATTTAAATTTGCGACATTTTTCCATCCCATTCTTTCAATACAAATATTTATCCATCCAAAATGTGTTGAATTAAAGGGGTTTTCGTCGATGATTTTATCAATCATAACATATCTTAACATACAGAATAAATAATACGACGGGGTATTTCTATTATCAAAATGATATGGTTTATTTATTCGATTTCTTGCGATGATTTCCCGAGTTTTAACAATTTCAAAATCATCAAAACGGCAAATAATATATTTTGTTTTATGTTTTAGATGTAATGGTCTTAATGAATCAAGAATATGTTTTGTATTTTCTTCACAAAACACAACTAAATTTTGTTCAACACCCATGGTTGCGTTTGCTGTGCTTAAATAATGATAAAATGGACGATTGTTTATGTCAACGCTTGCGTCTGGTTCTTTTGTAAGGTCGAAATATGCGGTAATAAGAGTCCAATTGTCATGTTCTTTTTTAATATTTTGGTCGGAAAAATCAACTATTCCGGTTCCTGACCAGTGCCCCACATGTGTTAAATCCTCTTTATTAAGGTCTATTTTGGACCATAAATTATCGCGCATATTTTTAAAATACCAAATATCATCTAATAATAATATTCCTTTATAATTATTATTTTTTAACCAAGTATAAAAATCATACTCCATGATACCTTCGTGTGGTTCTATATCAATAAATATAAGAGGACTTTCAAGTATTCTATCTTTCCATAATTTAATAACTTCTGGGTCCCATAACTTTTGTTCAAAATATTCGCAATTGGGTTTACGTTTTGATAATTTTGATAAATTTATATCAAATGATAGAACTCTATTCGAAGAATTATATGAAAGTGCCGAAGAAGACGCACCTTTGTGAGTTCCAATATCAAATATCTCAACATTATTAAATTGGGTTGATAACCACGCAAGTAGTTTGTAATGCTCGACGCTAGCTTCTCCTAAATATTCAGAAACATCTTCGGGGTTTACATCATCTTTGTTTAAAATAATGTTGTTTACTTCATTAATATCAATTTTAGATTTCCACATTTAAATACTTAAAATAATGTCTTTAAGTTGTGGTTTTGCTGTTTATATTTATGGATGTCAACAGTAATATATACAATTAGTTGTTTAATACTTTAAATAAATAACGACGATTTTAATCTAATACATATAAAGCATCACCCCATCCGTATCGTGTTATATTCGTCAGCACTCTTTTAAATTTATATTGTGCTAAAAATGTATCAATCTCTGTAATTAGTCCGCAATTTTTATATAATTCTTTTACGTTAACTTCTAAATATATTGCTTTCGCATATTGAATCGACCGAGTTGCGCCTTTTAATGCCATAAATTCTGCCCCTTGAATATCAAAATTCCAAAAATTAAATTTAGAGGCGTCAATCTGGTTTCTTTCAAAAAAAGTATCAATAGTAATACTTTTAAGGTTCATTTTATGTATATATACAACCCTCGGGTATTCTTGTGAATGAGTACCGAATTCTAATACACTTGACGATTGAACGTTATTTGAAACATTAAATACTATATCTTCGTCATCTTTATCTGTTATTACTGCTTGATATACATTAGGTATTCCTCTGTTTTTTGATTGAATTACTTTTAAAGGGATAGCATCAATCCATACGATGTTTTGAGGTTTAATTCCTAATCTATTATAAAACCCCATTTCTTCGCAATCGTGAGCACCTATATGAAAACTACCAGTTATATTTATCTTTTTTGATAATAATATGTTATAAATTTCTTCAAAACTAATTAACATTATAGTTAATAATCCTACATTAAATAATTATAATAAACGCTAAACTATCAAATATTTAAATGGAGAGATGAACATGTGTAAATAACAACTGTGAATTAGTTACGTTTTAAATTAAATAAATGTTCGTTATATTATATAAGAATGATACATATTTACGGCGATAGTCACGCAAACAGGAGTTTTAAAAATTTAAAATTACCTTATAATGATTTTCATTCTAATTCTATAACAATGTTTCGAATTGGTAGAGATAATATCATTATACGATTTAGCAAAAATATGATAAAAAAAGGTGATATACTTGTTATGGTATATGGTGAGGTCGATTGTAGATGTCATATACAAAGACAGGTAGACTTAGGTAGAAACGAAGACGATGTAATTAATGAATTGGTTACTAACTATTTCAACACCATAAAAAACAATACTGTATATTTAGATGTAAAAATAATAATAGTTGGTATTATACCAACAACTAAACAATACGAACTCGAAAGTATACATGGTCCAATAACACACGCGTTTCCATTTGTAGGTAGTGATGAAAATAGAGTTATATATACCAATAAAGTAAATAAATTATTGGAAGAGTTCGCAAATAAAAATAATTATATTTTTTTTAATCCATATTCATATTATACACGTGAAGATGGGACCTTAAAATTCGAATTATCAGATTCAATCTGTCATTTGGCAGATAATTCGGTTTTCTTAGAAAAATTTGTTGAGTTATATCTTCAACTTAAATAGATAATATGATACTTTTGGAAATAATATAGTTAACTAAACGTAAGAAATAATATTATATATAAAATAAACTACACCTTAATAAATCTTTATATAATGCTTATGAGTATTAAATTTGTAATAATAATAATAACTATTTATTATATGAACATTATTATTCCAATAGGTGGAAAAGGTGAGAGATTTTTAAATAATGGATACACACAACCAAAACCGTTAATTGATATATTAGGGAAACCTATGATATTTTATGTATTAGATAATTTATGTTTAAGCAAAAATGATATTATATACATTATTCACAACGATGATGATTTGGTAAATGTAGTAAATAATAAATATCCATATGTTAAATTTATTAAGTTAAAATATCAAACAAAAGGAGCTGCCGAAACAATATATATCGGTTTACAAGAAATTATTAAAAATACTCATTTACAAAAAACTGTAATACTTGACTGTGATACATTTTATACGCAAGATGTGTTATCTATGTATAGAGATATTGAGTATAACGCAGTATTTTATGTAAATAATATAGACCCGAACCCTATATTTTCTTATATTTCATTTAATAACAACGATACATTTATTGATAAAATCGTCGAAAAAGAAAAAAATAGTGATAATGCTAATACTGGTATTTATTGTTTTACGGATATAAATAAGTTATGTAAATATTCTAAAAAAGTCGTTGAAAATAATATAACATTTAATAATGAATGTTATACATCTTGTATAATTGACCAAATGATTAAAGATAATGAACCTTTTATTGGAATACAATTGGACCCTTCATACGTTTTTAATTTAGGTACACCAAAACAATTAGAGGAATATTTACATAATACATATATTTTTTTATTTGACCTTGATGGAACCTTAATATTAACAGAAGACATTTATTTTGATATTTGGAAAGAAATATCTATTGGGTTTAATTATGAGTTAACCTATAACACATTTCAAACATGTATTTCAGGAAATAATGATAAATCAGTTATATCGAAATTATGGCCTGATAGAGAAAATGAGGATAAAGAAATATCAGGAAAAAAGGATTTATTGTTTAAAAAATATATTGATAAGGTTGTCCTTATAGAAGGTGTTTATGATGCGTTATCAATTATAAAAAAAAACGGTCATAAACTAGCAATAGTTACAAATTGTAATAGAGAAACGTCAGAAGATGTGTTAAATAAATTTAATATACATAAATACTTTGATTTTATCATTATAGGCAACGAATGTAATAATCCAAAACCTTATCCAGATCCTTATATTAATGCTATTCAAAAATTTAAGTGTCGTAACAATAAAGTCATTATTTTTGAAGATTCAAAATCAGGATTATTAAGTGCTAATAGCACTCATCCGAAATGTATTATTGGTATAGAAACCTTATATTCAAAAGAAGAACTGTTAAATACTTATTGTAATTTTACTATGCCGAATTTATTACAATTTGACATGAATACAATTATAAAATATTGTGAAGAAACCGAATTAATTACGGAATTAGAAAATAATATTGTGAATTCTTTATGTAATTTAAACATTAAAAAAATACATAAAAATGATACTATGATAAAAGGCGGGTTTATTTCAAATGTGTTTGAAATAATGATTGAGACAGAAACCGATGTTCATAATTGTATTGCTAAAATAGAAAACGACACTGATAATTTGTTAACACAAATGTCTAATAATTTGGATTTATATAATAGAGAATATTATTTTTATGAATATATTTCAAAAAAGGTCCCCATAAAAATACCACATTATTATGGATTAATCAAAAATAAGAATAAAGATTCTATCGGGATTTTACTGGAAAATATAAATAACAAAAATTATAAATTAAATTTAAATTTAAATAATGAACCAATTAACACTTCGTTAAAGATTATTGATTCCTTGTCTTTATTGCATTCTCATTTCTGGGATAAAAATACAGATACTTTTAAATTTTTGAAAAAAAATAACGACAAATTATTTAATCCTTATTGGAATGAATTTATTTCTTCTAGATGGTCTATATTTAAATCGAAATGGTATCATATATTAACCGGACCACAATTATTAAAGGGCGAATATATAGTTAAACACTTTTTAAAAATACAAGAGGAGTTAAGTGATAAAAATTTAACACTATGTCACGGTGATGTAAAATCTCCAAATATATTTTATAAAATTTTAGAAAATAATAATTACGAACCATATTTTATAGATTGGCAATATATAGTATTAGGTAAAGGGGTTCAAGATTTAGTGTTTTTTATGATTGAAAGTTTTGATATATCTAAAATGAAAATATATAACAATTTATTTAAAGAATATTATTATATACAATTAATTGAAAACGGAGTTATAAATTATTCAAAAATGGATTTTGAAAAGGATTTTGAAAATGCCTCATATTATTTCCCATTTTTTGTTGCTATGTGGTTTGGAACTATTTCAGAAGATGAGTTAATAGATAAAAACTTTCCAGTTAATTTTATTAAAAAGTTATTTAATTTTTATGTTAATTAAAACTCATTCGGTCTTTTATTACCACCAATTATTTCTATTCAAATGATAAATTAGAAATCCTTTTTGTGATTCTATAAATTGTTTATTTAACTTATAAAAATTCATATTATTCCAACTAAATCCATAGTTAATAGATAGCAACGCATTCAATATATCATTATCAGTTGTTTTCAACATTTCTAAAGACCAACCTAAATTTGTTATAGGAGTAGTATTTATAATTTTAAACTCACTATACAATATTAAATAATACTGATAAATCATATAATCGTAATGCTCAAA
>Ga0214919_10004079_pt1 | contig 21504 bp, 21 predicted proteins | sample LL1503_MetaG_FD_177994 | JGI IMG/M metagenome (GOLD analysis project Ga0214919, IMG submission 177994) | Freshwater microbial communities from Lake Lanier, Atlanta, Georgia, United States - LL-1503 | ecosystem: Environmental > Aquatic > Freshwater > Lake | place: USA: Georgia | collected... | reverse complement strand
AAAGTTTGGCGCACCAACCATTACAAACGACGGTGTGTCAATCGCTAAAGAAGTAGAACTTGACGATCCATTCGAAAACATGGGTGCGCAGTTGGTCAAAGAAGTTGCCACCAAGACAAACGATGTCGCCGGTGACGGAACAACTACTGCAACAGTGTTGGCCCAAGCAATCGTGCTGCAAGGCATGCGTAACGTGGCTGCTGGTGCAAACCCAATGGGCCTCAAGCGCGGAATCGAAAAAGCCGTTGCTGCAGCCGTTGAATCAATCAAGGGACAAGCCAAAGAAGTAGACGACAAGAGCGATATCGCCAACGTTGCAACTATTTCTGCTGCTGACGCTTCAATCGGTGGAGTCATTGCTGATGCCATCGACAAAGTGGGCAAAGATGGCGTTGTTACTGTCGAAGAGAGCAACACCTTTGGTATCGAACTTGAGTTCACCGAGGGAATGCAATTCGATAAGGGCTACTCGTCTCCATACTTCGTTACAGATCCAGAGCGTCAAGAAGCAGTTCTTGAAGATCCGTACATCTTGTACAACGCCGGAAAAATCTCTTCTGTTCAGCAAATGTTGCCAGTGCTCGAAGCAGTCATGAAGACTGGTCGTTCGCTGTTGATCATTGCCGAAGACGTCGAAGGTGAAGCACTTGCTACTTTGGTTGTCAATAAAATCCGCGGAACCTTCAATGCAGCAGCAGTGAAGGCACCAGGGTTTGGCGATCGTCGCAAAGCGATGATGCAAGACATGGCAGTTCTCACTGGTGGTCAAGTCATCAGCGAAGAAGTTGGTCTAAAGCTCGAAAACGCAACACTCGATCTCTTGGGACGTGCAAAGCGCATCATTATCACTAAGGACAACACCACCATCGTTGATGGCGCTGGTGACAAGTCAGAAGTCGAAGGTCGCATCAATCAGATCAAGACCGAAATCGACAACACCGACAGTGACTGGGACCGTGAAAAACTCCAAGAGCGTCTTGCCAAATTGGCTGGCGGTGTTGCAGTTATCAAGGTCGGCGCAGCAACTGAGGTGGAACTCAAAGAAAAGAAGCACCGTATTGAAGACGCTGTTTCAGCGACTCGTGCAGCCATCGAAGAAGGTGTTGTTGCTGGTGGCGGAACCGCATTGTTGCGTGCCCGTCCAGCCGTTGCAAAAGTTGTTGAGAGCCTTTCTGGCGACGAAGCAACTGGTGCTCGCACTGTGTATGACGCACTCACAGCGCCAGCCAAAGCAATTGCCGACAATGCCGGTCTCGAAGGTGCTGTCGTTGTGCAGCACGTCGAAAACGAAAAAGGTTCAATGGGCCTCAATGCAGCAACTGGTGAATATGTTGATCTGGTCAAGGCCGGAATCATCGACCCAGCCAAAGTCACTCGTGCAGCGTTGCAAAACGCTGCGTCGATTGCAGCCTTGGTGCTCACTACCGAGTGTCTCGTGGCCGACAAGCCAGAAAAGAACGCAGCACCAATGGGTGGCGGCGGTGGCGGCGGAATGCCCGGCATGGGGATGATGTAATACATCGTTTCCCACTCTGATGTACCCCTCGACGATGGCTCGGACCGCAAGGTTCGAGCCATCGGTTTATCTTGGCTTAAGTGTTGACGCCAACAACGGGTATCAGTGGTTGATCGTCGGTACGCTCAAGCTATGCCTTTTGATCGACCTGCTCCTGACCTTGCCAAAGTAATTGCCGCATGGGAGGCCTGGGAAAAAGGTGAAGAAACTCCTGGTCGTGTGCTCACAAATATGAAAACTGCTGGTCTTGCAGAAGTGTTCAAAGAACTTGTTGCATCCGGTTGGGTTCCAACAGTCCCCACTGCATGAGTCGTCGCGCTGGCGGCAACCAAATTATTCCCCGACCAGAGACGTGGCGTCTGGGTACTTCGACACCATGGGAAAATCGCGATCTCGGCGTGCTCTCAGATTTTGATGAAGTAACTGCGCGTCTGACTCGTGCGCTTGCTGCATACGAGCCCGCAATATATGACGAATATATTAATGCGGCAGATGCCAAACCATCGGCCGTCTTGGTGGCACTTTTGCCCCACGAATCAGATGTGCATGTATTGCTCACGCGTCGTGCTCAGCATTTAAATAATCACAAAGGCGAAGTCTCGTTTCCGGGCGGACGTCTTGAGCGCGGAGAGACACCCCAACAGGCTGCCTTGCGCGAAGCCCACGAAGAAGTGTCGCTGACGCCAAGTGCTGTCACTGTTGTGGGATCTCTCGACACCATCTCGACATTTGTCAGCAAAAGTATTATTTCTCCCATCGTTGGGTTTATTCCTCCATCTCTGACGCTTGTGCCTGACTCGGGTGAAGTTGCGCACATCTTCACTGTGTCATTGCAAGATCTTGTTCGCCCTGATACATACCGAAACGAGTGGTGGCTCACGCCGCGCGGAGAAATCAATATCCACTTCTTTGAACTTGACGACGAAACAGTGTGGGGTGCAACTGGTCGCATGCTGACGCAATTGCTCGACATTATTACGCGTGAGTAGTGATCAGATTCCTGCGTAACTGCGCACCGTTCTGTAGAAAATATTGGCCCATGCTGTGCATGTCAGATGATCTAATCGCGGTCGCGTTCGACATGCATCGTGCATGTCAACACTGAACCTGTCGTCTATGCGCCGTCGCAATGGCTCGCTCCAGTAGATACCACTATCGATGCGCTTGTAGTTGCGATATGCAAAATCATGGCGACGACATGACGACGTAAAATCAAATGTGCGGCCCGTGGACCGAATCACTGGCGCAGAACAACCATCTGATTTCCAGTCGAGTGTTCGATTGCGAGCAGGTGATGATGCGATATCAATAAAGCGTTTCAGCGGCGTGGCAAAGACCAGCGTGTCAACGATTGCTTTGGGCGATGCCAATGGCGGAGATGGAGTAAATGGAATCAACGGAGAGACCAGTACGCCCGTGGTCACGACGAGTGCACGCAATACATTGAACATGCGACCCCCTTTTGTCAGGGGTATGTGTGCAAGAGGTCAGTCCAGGAGGCGACGCAAGATGTGAACCATTTCGACGGCTCCGAGGGCTGCTTCGTCGCCTTTATTATCAAGACCTGGTCCGCTGCGATCGATTGCTTGTTGTTCGTTCTCCACAGTGAGCACTCCAAACATGATGGGGATTCCTGTGGTCAATTGAGCATCTTGGATTCCGCGTGCGGCTTGACCTGCAACAAAATCAAAGTGGGCAGTGTCTCCGCGGATGACTGCTCCCAAGCAAATCACCGCATCAACTTTTGCGCTCTCGGCCAATGTGAGCGCGGCGAGTGGTACTTCAAAAGCACCCGGAACCCAAATCTCGATGATGTCAGAGTCAGCAACACCTACGCGGGCAAGTGCGCGCAACGCACCATCTCGCAAGGCAACCACAATGTGATCATTGAAGCGTGCTGCAATAATGCCAACGCGGATGCCGGCTCCGTTGACGTCTGGTGGGGATGCGCTTGCTCCAGTACGAGTCATTTTTCTCCCTCTCCGTCTTTGAGATCGATCGTGTGTCCCATCCGCTCACGCTTCGTACGCAAGTATGCCTCGTTCTCGGGCGTTGGTTCTGTGTGCAGCGGCACGCGTTCGACAACGGACAAACCATAGCCACCCAGACCGCCGTATTTGGCTGGATTATTTGTCATCAGGCGAATCTTTTGTACGCCAAGATCAGCCAAAATCTGTGCACCTATTCCGTATTCGCGACTATCAATCGGCAAGCCCAACTCCAGATTGGCATCCACAGTGTCAAACCCTTGGTCCTGCAATGAATACGCCCGAATCTTGTGTCCGATTCCGATGCCGCGACCTTCATGTCCGCGCAAGTACACCACAACTCCATGGCCGGTGTCTCCGATAAGTTGCATAGCAGCGGCAAGTTGTGGACCACAGTCGCAACGACGAGAAGCAAAGACGTCGCCTGTGAGACACTCGCTGTGAACGCGCACTAAAACTGGCGCGTCACTAGAAACAGTGCCTTTGACAAATGCCAAATGTTCGACTTGGTCAATAGTGCTGCGGTATGCGACACAATTGAATGTTCCAAAGACTGTTGGTACTGAAGCCTCACCCATGCGCTCAACAAGACGTTCATGATGACGGCGGTATTCAATCAACTGGGCAATTGATGACAACAATAAATCATGCTCTGCACAAAACTTTCGTAAGTCTGGCAAGCGCATCATCGTGCCATCATCGTTTTGTATTTCACAGATTACGCCAGCAGGTTCGCAGCCAGCCAGGCGCGCTAAGTCGACTGCTGCTTCGGTATGACCAGCACGCTTCAGAACTCCACCTTGGCGCGCACGCAACGGAAAGATGTGCCCTGGTCGTGCGAACTCAGCGAACCCGACGAGCTGATTTGCCAAGCCGCGCGCCGTGGCTGCGCGATCTGCAGCACTGATTCCGGTTGTCGTGCCATGAATAACATCCACAGTGTCGGTGAACGCTGTGCGTTGGCTCTCTGTGTTTTGATCAACCATCAACGGCAAGCGCAGGTCATTGCAGCGCTCTTCTGTGAGCGGAACACACACCACTCCAGTGGAGTAGCGAACAATGAATGCCAACTTTTCGGGTGTAGCGAACTCCGCTGCCATGATGAAGTCGCCCTCGTTCTCACGGTCTTCGTCGTCAACCATGACAACGATTTCTCCGCGAGCAATTGCCGCAATGACATCTTCGATAGGGGATAATGGGGTGTCAGTCATGACGCTCCAACTTTCTGTTGTTGTGGGGAGAGAATAATTTCTAGATCGCTTCCAAAGACGCCAACTGATGACAACGTGCCACGCCACATCTGAGATGCCGTTGTTGCTGGGAGACCATCAAATACGGGCAGTGTGTTGCTATCACCACACACAATCGGGGCAATATGAAAGATGTATTCGTTGACGAGATTGTGTTCAAAAAATGAGCGTGCCACACGTGGTCCTGCTTCGACCATTGCCACGATCACCCCTTGAGAACCCAGTTCGTCAAGTAAGTCAGTCAATGAGCCAGCCCATTCGTCGCACGGCTGTACCTGTGCGTGCTCTGGCACTGAACCTGCATCGGAGACCAAAACAATGCGGCGAGGTGACTCGCCATCACAGTCGCGCACGGTAAGCAGTGGGTCATCTGTGCGCACTGTGCCCATGCCAGTGATGATGACATCGCTGTCTGCGCGTAATTCATGCACACGAACTCGAGCCTCATCACCAGTAATTCGTTTTTGCCCGTCGGGAAGTGTGGTGCGAGCATCCATTGTGCACGCCATTTTGAGTCGGACAAAGGGCCGACCAGTTGTGCGGTGATGGATATATGGTCGCAATTGTGTTGTGATCTCGTCTGCACACACGTCGCGCACAATTGCAATGCCAGCAGATTCAAGTTGTGCAAATCCACGACCAGCAACTCGTGGGTCTGGATCTTGGATCCCTGAGACAACCGTGCTGATCCCCGCATCAATGATCGCTGTCGTGCACGCACCGGTTCGGCCAATATGCGAACACGGCTCAAGTGTTGAATAAAGCGTTGCACCGTTCGTTGATGCGTGCGCTGCGTGCGCTGCGTTTAACGCCACTATTTCTGCGTGAGCACCACCAGGAGCAGATGTCGCGCCAGAATAAATTGATCCGTCTTGGCACACCACGACGGCACCCACCCATGGGTTAGGTCGTGCACGATGGCGTGCCGACTCTGCCACGCCCACGGCATGGCGCATATGCGTCTGATGTGTGTTCATATAGCTCCTTGCTCCCATCCGGACTCTCACCGTCGGCCTACAGAATTTCACTGAGTCGGCCCTCGTACCGAAGTACGAGGGTTCGCGGGCTATACCGCCGGTCGGGACTTGCACCCAAACCCTGCAAGGGGTGTATTTATGTGTCTTCAGGCTATGGCGCAAGGTTCTCTAGAGGCAACTTGGAGCGCTAGTTTTGCGTCGTTCGAGAGAATTGAGCGAGCGCGGTTACTCCAAAGAGCACTAGTACTGCGCCAATAACCCGAATTGGTGTGAGATTTTCATCAAGTGCAATGACTCCCACACCAATCGAAACTACTGGTTCGATTGTGCTCAGAACTGCGGCCTCGCCAGGACCAATGCGAGAAACTCCTGCAAAAAATAAACCCATTGCCAAAATTGTTGACACCACTGCAGCACCAGTAATTGCAGCCCAACCTGTTGCGTCGTTGGGCATATCAAATCGCTGAATACTCCAGAGAGCAAAATTTGCAACTGCTGCTCCGATCATGACAATCATCAGCGACGTCGGTGCACCCATAATGTGCACAATTCGACTCGAGACCAAAATATATCCCGTGTACCAGATTGCAGCGCTGAGCATGAGCAGGATTCCTGTCCAAGAACCAGACTTCACTTGTCCGGCCGTCAGCACTGCTCCGATAACTGTCACGGGCAAACACAACAGCATTGCGCGTGTTGGAGAGTGTCGAAAAAACATCCAACTTGCCAACACGACAAATACCGGGAACATATAAAAGATGACGGTCGCAAGAGAAATGTCAATGCGCTTCATTCCATAAAGATAAAACGCTGACTGCACTGAGTATCCAAGTGCTCCGAGAAGAAATAGTTGTACGAACAACTTGCGCTCTGGCCATGGTCGAGACGGCCGACGCAGCACATGTCCGCCGGTCATTATGAGAGCCGCAATACTAAAACGCGCAGTCAACATGCCAAGTGGCTCTGCGCCGTGGTCATAGGAGACATGGGCGAACCACGGAAGAAGCCCAAATGCAGCGCCACTGATCAAAATATAGAGCGCACCCATCGCACTGAACGGTAGTTGGCGTAGCGTGACGAGATGGGTTTTGATATTTTGACGGCAGCCCCGCGGGGATTCAATCAGGCTTTCGTGCATCAGAAATCTTCTGTTCAAAACGCAACAGCACTGGTGTGTGTGCATGGGTGGCCAGAAACCAAGCGCATTTTTTGGAAAGTGATTGAGCCTTTCGCTGCTGCTGGATTTGACGTGGTTGTGCCAGACCTGCGTGGATTCGGGGACTCATCTCTTGCTCCCGACGGTTTTTATGATGTTGTGTCACATGCCAAGGATCTGTATGCCTTAGTGCACGATCACCTCGGGTACTCACGCGCAGTACTCGTCGGCGGAGACTTGGGTGGTCCAGTTATTCAAGAACTTGCGATGCGTTATCCGTCGTGGGTTGATCGGATGGTGCTCTTTAACTCACCACTGCCATTTGACAAAGAGCGAATGTCTGGCATGAACACTCGACCTCCGCGCGAATCGAGCGATTATTTTCTGCGTCAAGGAACAGACGCAGATGCATTGGCTGCAGAATTCACAACAGATGAACAACGTCGCCGCTATATCGCCACGTTTTACACATCGCGACATTGGGGTCACCCCGGCACATTCACGCCAGAAGATGTTGACTTTCATACCGAACCATTTGCAGATGCTGCAAAACTCCGCGCCAGTTTTGGCAACTACGAGACAGCATTTTTTGCTGACAAGCGCACCGAGCCGTCATTGATGGGTCGCAATTCACACACTCACACGTTGATTTTATTTGGACCAAGCGACCATGTGATCTATCCGGAGTTCGACAAGATGGCCGCTGTTGTGTTTGACAACCATGTTGGGCCGTTTTTATTGCGCGACTGCGGACACTTTGTTCCGTGGGAAGCGCCGCATGCACTCGTGAGCGCGACTGTCGCATTTTGTGCCGACTTGCTCGCACGCTGATGCACTGAGGCACTGGCACACACCGCCACCGGAGGTCGTTTATAAAAAAGTAACAACTCAAGTTGTCACTTTTTTATTTGGCATGCCGCCTGCGATCACCCCATCGCAACCCAGGACAAGAACGGCACACATAAGTTCGTGGACTATTCCGACGAACTACTTGTGCTCATCAAGTACATGCTGGGGACAAACCCGAGCAGTGCACTGCAGGCATACGCACGATTTTTTGGACCAGAAAGCAGGTGGCTAGTGGAGCGCGTCCTGAACGTTGCAATTCATTCCGGTTGGTCAGATGCAGACATCGGTGAACTTCTTTGTATCACACGACAGTCCGTACAAAAACGACGCCATCAGTACGAGTCGACACGAAAATGATTTACTGCTCGTGTTCCTTGAGCGATTCAGCGATGGCACGATCTCGACGCATAACGCTGCGAAACATCTTGAGACCAATAAACGATAATCCTGCAATCATGATTCCAAAGACCGTGTATTGCAACCAGCCACCACGATCCCCAGGTTGCTCTGGGGCTTTGCCGCAGTTGGGTCGTGGATTGGAGTTGATGCACTGTGCAGGGTCTTCTTGTAAGTCATAGACATACGTCGTTGAATCGGTAGTGGAAAAAGAATTGTCACCAGACGAAGCCTGAACTGTTGACGCGAGCGACAACGGAGCAAGCGAGAGGAGGATTGTGCAGAAAGTCAAAGCAATAAAACGGTGGGGCATGGCTCTATCGTCACACGCCAAGTAGTGTTCTACAAGTTATGGCAAGTGAAACTACTCACAGCACCCCGAACCACGATGTTGTGCTGGTGGTTGACTTCGGAGCCCAATACGCGCAGTTAATTGCTCGACGGGTGCGCGAGGCCCATGTCTATAGCGAGATTGTCTCGCATCGAGTGACCGCGGCAGAAGTAGTGGCCAAAGGCGCCCGAGCCATCATTTTGTCTGGTGGTCCAAAGAGTGTCCACATTGAGGGTTCTCCTGTTCTCGACCCAGCCATCTATGACCTTGGAATTGCAATTTTGGGGATCTGTTATGGGTGCCAATTGGTAGCGCAACAACTCGGCGGCACCGTGTCGCGTGGCGGACGTGGCGAATATGGTCGCGCCACTGTGGAGCGCTCTGCAACTGCAAGCACGTTGCTTACTGCTGGGACTCCGCAACAATTCAACGTCTGGATGAGTCACTTCGATGCAGTCACTGAATTGCCAGCAGGATTTGTTGCAACGGCAAGCACTGCAGACGCGCCGATGGCCGTCATTGAAAACACCTCTCGTCGAATCTTTGGCGTGCAATATCACCCCGAAGTCATGCACACTGATTTTGGACAAGATCTTCTTCAGCATTTTTTGATTGACATCGCAGGTTGTCGTCCTGACTGGACGATGTCGTCAATCGTCGAAGAACAAGTCGCAGCGATTCGTGCTCAAGTCGGAAACGAGCGCGCAATTTGTGGACTCAGTGGTGGAGTCGATTCAAGTGTTGCTGCAGCATTGGTGCATCAAGCAATCGGAAAACAACTCACATGCGTCTATGTTGATACTGGTCTCATGCGCCGCGGAGAAAGTGAACAAGTTGTCGAAACATTTCGCCGCAGCATGGGAATCGAACTCATTCACATCGATGCAGGTGCACGATTCTTTGAGCGTCTCAAAGGAGTGACAGAACCAGAGGCTAAGCGCAAAGCAATCGGCGAACTCTTCGTTCGAATCTTTGAAGAAAATACCGGTGGACTGACTGATGCAAAGTTTTTAGTGCAAGGAACTTTGTACCCAGATGTCATCGAGAGTGGCGGAAGTGATGGCACTGCTGCAGTGATAAAAAGTCATCACAATGTCGGGGGCCTGCCTGACGACATGACACTTGAATTAGTCGAGCCATTGCGCACGCTATTCAAAGACGAAGTTCGCAAGGTCGGAACTCAAGTTGGTCTTGCTGACGACATCGTGTGGCGTCAACCGTTTCCGGGACCTGGTCTTGGAGTGCGCATTATCGGAGAAGTGACTCCTCATAAAGTTGTTACGTTGCAACACGCCGATGAAATCGTGCGTCAAGAAATCACAGCAGCGGGTCTTGATCGCGAAATCTGGCAGGCTTTCGCCGTGCTCGCAGATATACGTAGTGTTGGAGTCATGGGTGATGAACGCACATATGGTTGGCCAATTATTATTCGTGCCGTAACCAGCGAAGACGCGATGACTGCAGATTGGGCCCGTTTGCCCTATGACGTGCTGGAACGTATGTCACAGCGCATTATTAACGAGGTTGAGGGCATTAATCGGGTGGTGTACGACATCACCTCAAAGCCCCCTGGCACCATTGAGTGGGAGTAATCATCGGTAGAATCTAGGGGTCATGGTTCATCCTCTCCCTCGTCGGGGGCTTCGAGCCCTCGTGTGCGCCTTTGCCCTTCTGGGCACAAACTCTCTGGCTGTGCTAGCACCTCTTGGCGCCAATCACCTCAGGGCTGCTGGCGTCGACGACAAACAGCGTGAAGTGGCTGCATTGGCTGACGAGCTCGAGCGTCTCACAGAGCGAATGGATGCATTGGGCGAGGACTACTCCCAAGCGCTGACGCTGCAGGATGAATTGTCCGTTGAATTACAAGCCGCCACAGAAGAAGTTGGTCGCACTGAACAGGCGTTAGCCCAGATGCGTGGCACATTGTATGTAGCGGCCGTATCGCAATTTATGCAGGGTGGACGAAAAAGCACGCTCACAAATTTGCTTGCGACCACTGATCGAGTGCAGGACTCGTTGCAACGCCAGCAATTTACATCAATAGCACTCAACGCTGGCTCAATGTCAACCGACAAACTCGGTTCGTTGGCAAGTGACCTCACCAAGCAACGCAAAAAATTAGAGAAAAAGCAAGAGCAAGCACAAAAACTTGCTGCAACTGTGCTGAGTCGTCAGTCTGCAGCAGAAAACCTTGCTGCTCTTTATGAAGAGCGCCAGTCCAGTGCAACCGGTGAACTCGCAGTGCTGTTACGTCAAGAGCGAGATCGACGAAGTCAGTCAGCATTCGAAGAAGCCAAACGGATCTCTGATGGCTACAGCAGTAGGTACGCCTCTTCGCGAAGCCAATACAAAAACTTGCCAAAAGTGTCGGCACGAAATCAGACTGCCATCAACGCAGCCTTATCTCAGTTGGGAGTTCCGTATCGATACGGCCGATCCAGTCCAGGGGAGGCATTTGACTGCTCTGGGCTCACCACTTTTGCGTGGGCAAAGGCAGGGGTTGGAATGCCGCGCAACTCACGACAGCAGTTCAACGCACTTCCGCATGTTCCGCAATCAATGGCAATGCCTGGTGACTTAATATTTTCTGGAAGCCCCATCCATCATGTGGGTATCTATCTTGGTGGTGGGCGAATCGTGCATGCCCCGCAGTCTGGCGATGTTGTCAAAATCAGTGCTGTCCACTGGAATCGCGTAATCGGTGTCGCCCGCCCTGGCTGATGCGGCATCATCAACGGCGAAGTACCGTATAACTCGTGCAGGGAATTGATGAAACACGCGTACAAGATTGGCTCAATCGCAATGTTCAAGGCCTTGAGGGTCCATACCAATACACGCTGATCGCAGGTGGTCGTAGCAACCTGACGTTCTTGGTCACAGACACGCACGGAACACAATGTGTGTTGCGTCGTCCTCCGCTTGGTCATGTTCTTGCTACCGCTCACGACATGGCCCGCGAGCACAAGATTATTAGTGCAGTCGGAAAATCATCAGTCCCAGTGCCACGAACTCTCGGATTATGTACTGATGAAACAGTCAACGGTGCACCATTTTATGTGATGTCGTTTGTAGAAGGCAAAGTGCTGTCGTCTGCTGAAGACGGCGAACTGCTACCCGAAAACTTGCGCCAACACGCCAGTGAGCATCTTGTTGATGTGTTGGCAGACCTGCATGCCGTTGACATTGATGCAGTAGGCCTAGGCGATCTTGCAAAACGCGAAGGATACGTTGCTCGTCAAGTAAAGCGTTGGAGCACGCAATGGGATAATTCTAAAACGCGAGAGTTGCCAGCCATTGAAGAAGTCAGTCGGCTGTTGGCAGAAAATATTCCACAACAACAAGGTGTTGCCATTGCACACGGTGATTATCGATTCGGAAATTGTCTGACCAGTCTTACGACTGGATTCATCACCGCCGTTCTGGACTGGGAGTTGTGCACGCTAGGTGATCCACTTGCTGATCTCGGATACATCGGTGTGTACTGGAACGATTACGGACATCCCATCATGCGCACGAACGATCCGTCTGGCATCAAGGGCTTTCCTAGTTACGACGATCTCGTACAACGCTATGCCACAAAAACAGGACGAGATGTCAGCAAAATTGGTTATTACAAAGCTTTCTCAAGTTGGCGCTTGGCTGTCATTAGTGAAGGCGTGTATGCGCGTTATCTGCATGGCGCAATGGGCGATGACGGGTTCGACCCAGAGCCAATGAAAGAGAGTACGACACAACTAGCCGAGTCAGCACTCGAGTCTTTGAAAGGTGCACTGAAATGACACAGATTGATCTTGAGGGCTGGCAAAGAAGTTCATTCAAAGCAGCAAGTCTTACGCGTGATGTATATCGACGCGGCACAGGTCCAGTGGTGATTGTTGTGCATGAGATTCCCGGAATCACACCTGCAGTAAAAAAGTTTGCGACCGATGTTGTTGATGCCGGCTTTACAGTCGTCATGCCAAACCTTGTCGGCACTCCGGGCAAGAAGGCGAGTGGTTCGTATATGACATCGTCAATGCTCAAAGTTTGCGTATCGCGTGAGTTCACCAACATGGCTCTCAATAAAACATCGCCAATCATTGCGTGGTTGCGCGCACTCGCGCGGTCACTTCATATGGAGATTGGTGGTAAAGGCGTCGGAGCAATCGGCATGTGCTTTAGCGGAGGCTTTGCGCTTGGCATGATGGTGGACGACATCATGATTGCCCCCGTGTTGTCGCAGCCCTCACTGCCATTTTCTGTCGGCAAGGCTCGCGCTGGCGACCTCAACCTCAGCCCAGCCGATGCCATCGTGGTGCGTCAACGAGCCCAAGCAGGCTGTCAGGTTTTGGGGCTTCGGTACGACAAGGACAAGTTGGTCGGCGACAGATTTGCTGCGTTGCACAATCTGCTCGGTGATGCCTTCATCGCCATTGAGTTGCCGTCTCAAAATCCCAAAGATCACAGTGTTCTGACCGAACAACGAGACGAGCCAAGCGTGGCTCGGGTGATTGAGTTCCTGCGCTCCAAACTGCAGTAGCCCAGTCAACCTCGACACACCCTCTGAATATCATGTAGGAATAACACTTAATTAGTGTTATGATGTAGTTACTACATCTAAATATAGCTCACGAGAGGAGCCCTGCAATGACCACCAACCCAGCCAATCCCGTTACCCACCTCTACATCCTGATCGACCGATCAGGCTCAATGTCGTCCATCGCCAACGATGTCATCGGCGGATTCAACCAGTTGATCGCCAACCAGCGTCGTGACGGCATTGATGCCCGAGTCACGCTGGTGCAGTTTGACTCTCAAGATCCAAGCGACGTCATCGTGGCTGGTGCCAACATCAGCGAAATCGTCGAACTAGACGGACACACCTATCTGCCCCGTGGCGGAACACCCCTTCTAGACGCAACCGGTCTGTTGATCGGTCGCGGTCGAGTTGAGCAAGCCGCTCGCGAGGTAACTGGTCTACCCAAAGAAAACATCGTGTTCGTCACCATCACAGACGGTGACGAAAACCAAAGCCGTGAGTACGACCTTGACCGCATTCGCACGCTCATCAAAGAGTGTCAAGACGATCACGACTGGACATTCGTCTTTTTGTCGGCAGCACTTGATGCCTACGCAGACGCAGGTCGCGTCGGAGTATCGGTCGGATCCAACCAGGCCTTTAGCCCTTCAAGCGACGGCACGCTCTTGGCCTTTGCGAGTCTTGACTCAAATCTCAAGAGCTATCGCGACAAAAAACGTCGTCACGAGTCCACCAACAAGCAAGAATTCTTCGAGACCAAAGAGGCAGAAGATCAGCGCAAAAAAGACGAGAACTAATCTCGTCTAGCGCGGTCCACCATCGACGTTGAGCAGAGAGCCTGTGGTGTAACTGCTCGCGTCACTTGCCAAATACAGTGCGGCGCCAACTATTTCGTTGGGTTGGCCGCCGCGCTGTAAGGCATAGTTAGTTCGCGCAGCCTTCGTGAATTGCTCAATATCCCATGCTTTGGAGATATCAGTAAAAAACGGACCAGGCACAATGCAGTTTACCCGCACCTTTGGTGCGAGTGCTCGCGCCAGGCTCATCGTCAAATTATTCACGGCGGCTTTTGCTGCTCCGTAGATCACTTCATTGGCCCCCGGGCGTTGGCTCGAAATGGACGACACGTTAATGATGGTTCCACCATTGTGTTGCGCCATGTGTGTGCCAAGTATTGCTGACAATCGAAATGGACCCTTGAAATTAACGCCAAGAACTTTGTCAAAGAGATCTTCAGAGATCTGTTCTACTGATGGATATAAAGGTGACATGCCAGCGTTGTTCACCAAAATATCGACAGATCCAAATTCATCAAGTGCAACTCGAGCGAGTCTGTCGGCATCATCCCACGATGCTGCGTGATATGCCACAGCAAGCGAGCGTTGTCCGAGTGAACGAATTTCATTAGCGACAACTTCGCAGTTCTCTAACTTGCGACTAGCCACAATCACATGCGCACCATGTTGGGCAAATGCCAACGCCATTTCGCGACCCAACCCGCGACTGCCGCCCGTGATGAGCGCCACGCGTCCACTGAGGTCGAACAAGTTTTTTGCCGAGAGCGGAGTTGTCATAGTCGTGTTACTTTCAGTGTGAGAGTTGGACTGCGAAATGATCGCAGTGCATCATCAAGTGTTGCACCATCTGCAAGGGTCACAAGAACGTGTCGTGCCAATAAGCCCTTTGTCGCCTTGGCATCGTGTCCAATGGCTTTTCCGGTTTTGGCCAGAAAGTTCACTTCGACGAACGCGGTTCGGTCAGCAAAGACGGCGCGATGTTCGATGGTGAGCAAGTCCAGGATCGGGCGTTTCTTGGCATATGTCCGCACGATGGCAGAAACTGATTCGCGCCAAAATGCCGACATTGTTCCGAGGTCATCTAGTCGGGCGCCCATCTTGAGGCGATAGTCGGGGAGTGCATCGATAGCACGCACAACTCCGGCAAGGCCAGACGGAACAAGAAGTGATGTGAGCGCTGATTTTTTTACAGCGGCGGGCAACGAGGCAAGATCAAGATGATCCCACACGACTCCCGTGTAGCGCTGCCAGGCCGGCAATGTTGGTGATTTCAGCAATGTGGAGTTGGCGCGTTGTGCACGTTCAAGGTGCGCGCCGCTGACTCCGAGAAGTTTTTGTGAACCTCCACCGTTTGCCCGCAGCGCGGCAATCACTCGTTTGCGCTGTGGTGCGAGTTCACCCAAAGGGCCTTCATCGACAGACCAATGTAAGCCTGGAGTTCCGCCCTCTGCTTTGCCTTCTGATGGGGGCAACAAGATGATTGGTGACATTTGCCGCAAAGACGAAGATGCTGAAGTTGCAGTTCCCACTCGCTGATTCTGCCTGATTGGTTCTACGCTGTCACTATGCGAGTACACGTTGATGCGCAAAAATGCCAAGGACATAGCCGCTGCTACGCCCTTGCCCCTGAACTTTTCGACATTGACGACTACGGCAATGCGCACGAATTAAACGACGGCGTTGTGCCCGCGGGGCTTGAAGACCGCGCCCGCCTCGCCCAAGCAAATTGCCCCGAGTTCGCCATCATCATCCACGAATAATAAGGAATCCCCCCCATGACATCTATCTACGGTCCAGTCACTGACTGGGAACATGACTTTGATCACGCTGATCCTGAGTACAACGCCAATATCCATCAGATCTGGGATGACTTGTTGAACAAAAAACAATGCCCCGTTGCACACACTGAGCGCTACGGCGGAACATGGTTGCCGCTCACACACGAGCATGTTCGTGAGATCGCGTATGACACAGAACATTTTACGAGTCGCTCTGTTGTCGTGGGCACCACAAAGCCGAGCCAGTTCGATCCGCAGCCACCACCGTCACCTATTGGTAATGCACCACCGATTAGCAGTGACCCTCCGTTCCATGCAGAAGCACGACGCTTATTGCTGCCAGCTTTTTCGCCAAAGAAAATCGACCCTTGGGCCAGCGAGATTCGTCGCATCTGCCACCAACTCATTGATGACATGGGAGATGTGCAGTTCATCGATGCCGCTCAGCAATACAGTCAAGATATTCCAGTGCAAGTTATTGCTCGCATGCTTGGTTTCCCTGTCCAAGATGCCGACAAGTTTCGACACTTCGTCCATCTAGTGCTTGAGAGTGTTAATGAAGATCGCGAAACACGCCTTGCAAAGTTCATGGTTTTTGATGAGTATCTCACTCACCAAATCAACGACCACATTGCTAATCCGCGTGATGACCTCACAACGTATTTATTGAACGCCGAAATCATGGGCAACAAACTCTCGCCAGAACATGTGGGTGGCACAATCATTCTGCTTCTCGTGGCTGGCATCGACACAACATGGAGCGGAATCGGATCTTCTTTGTGGCACCTCGCAACCAATGCTGTCGATCGTCGTCGCCTGGCAGAAAATCCAGCCATGATTCCCACTGCTGTTGAAGAGTTTTTGCGCGCCTATGCGCCCGTCACAATGGCACGACTCGTGCGCGACGATTATGACTTTCACGGATATGCAATGAAAGAAGAAGACTGGGTCTTGCTTCCGTTCCCTGCTGCCAACCGAGATCCAGACGTTTTCCAAGACCCCGACACTGTGGTGATCGACCGTGAAGAAAACCGACACGCCGCCTTTGGTCTCGGAATTCATCGGTGTTTAGGCTCAAACTTGGCGCGACTCGAGATGAACGTGGCAATTGAGGTCTTCCTCGAACGATTCCCAGACTTTGAATTAGATCAGAGCGAAGAAGTGACGTGGAGCGTGGGTCAGGTTCGTGGACCACGCAAGCTTCCCGTGCGTATCACAGCCCGCTCGTAGACTGACCAAGTGTCTGTCGCAAATGCTGATCAACTAAATCCCAATCAGCACGAGGCTGTCTTTCATTCCGGGGGTCCGCTCCTAGTCATTGCAGGTGCAGGCAGTGGCAAAACGCGCGTGCTCACGCAACGTATCGCTCACTTAGTTCGAACAGGCGTGCACCCCATGCACATTTTGGCGATTACGTTCACCAATAAGGCTGCCGACGAAATGCGTCATCGCGTGGCAGACCTTGTTGGAGACGTGGCGAGCAAAATGTGGGTCAGCACTTTCCACAAGGCATGCGTTCGCATGTTGCGCATGAACGCCGACCGCATTGGCTACAACAAGGCTTTCACTATTTACGATTCACAAGACAGCAAACGTCTCGTCGGCTATGTCATTCGCGACATGGGTCTTGATCCGCGCAAGTTTCCAGCAGGAGCAGCGCAAGCACGCATCAGTCTCTGGAAAAACGAACTCATCGATGCCAACAAGGCCCATGACATCGCCAGCAATATTGTGGACAAAAAGCACGCCGAAGTTTTTGCTGAATACCAAAATCGGCTTTTGCGTGCTGGGGCAATGGACTTCGACGATCTCTTGCTCAATACAGTCAAACTATTGCGAGAGTGTCCAGATGTATTGGCGATGTATCAGACTCGTTTCGAACACATTTTGGTTGACGAGTACCAAGACACCAACCAGGCTCAAAACCAAATCGTGCTCATGCTGGGGGCCAAGCACCACAATGTTTGCGTCGTCGGCGACACTGACCAAAGTATCTACAAATTTCGCGGCGCAGATTTTCGTAATCTGACAGAGTTCGAAACAGCCTTCCCGGATGCAACTGTGGTGGTGTTGGCCCAAAATTATCGCAGCACACAAACTATTCTCACTGCAGCAAATGCAGTGATTACGCACAACACTGGTCGGCACCCCAAAGACCTCTGGACAGCACACGGCGGTGGCGACAAAATAGTTCGCTACTTTGCTCAAGACGAATACGACGAAACCGGATGGGTCGCAACCACTGCAGATCATCTGCACGAAACAGCCGCTCGCCCATGGCGCGAGATGGCGGTGTTCTATCGAGCCAACTCACAGAGTCGCGTTATGGAAGAAGCACTCATGCGTCGCGGTATTCCCTACAAAGTTGTGGGTGGCACAAAGTTCTACGAACGCCGAGAAGTACGAGATGCGTTGGCGTATCTCAGGGCGGCTGCAAACCCTGCCGATGAAATCAGTCTCAAGCGCATCATCAACGTCCCTAAACGCGGCATCGGTGACACCAGTCTTGCCAAGGTCGATGCATGGGCTCGTCAACAAGACATCGGCTTTCGTCAGGCGCTTGTTGATTGTGCTCAGGCCGGCGTCGGAGCAGCAGCAGTGCGAGGCATCGCATCATTTCTCGAACTCATGGACGCACTTCACGCGGCTATTCCAAATGGACCTTCTGAAGTTCTGCAGATGGCAATGGACAACAGCGGCTACATCCGCGAACTTAACGAAGAAGACACTGTCGAGTCAGCAGGTCGACTCGAAAATATTGCAGAGTTCATTGGTTCTGCTGCTGAATACACCGTGGTGGACGAGTTCTTAGAGCAAGTGTCACTCGTTGCCGACACTGATGATCTCAACGAAGAAAACCATATTGTGCTCATGACTCTCCATGCCGCAAAAGGCTTGGAGTTTCCCGTCGTGTTTTTGATTGGTTGCGAAGACGGCGTGTTCCCACACAATCGCAGCCTCTTAGATCCCCAAGAACTCGAAGAAGAACGACGCCTCGCCTATGTTGGCATTACGCGTGCCAGAGAGCAGTTGTATGTGTCGCACGCCTGGCAACGCATGTTGTTTGGGCAAACTCAATACAACCCACCTTCACGATTCTTATCCGAAATCCCTGCCGAACTTTTTGATCGTCAAGGAGCAGTCGACTCTGGCGTCGATAGTGGACGCGTCTTTGGACGTGGTGCATCTGACTGGAACGACGCGGAGATTCCGGCATACAGAAAAATGGGTGGCTCGTCACCTGCTACGTCGTACGAAAAGACTCCCGCCAAACGCGCTGAACGTCGTGGCCCTGATGAGTTCAGCCACCTCAAAGTGGGCGACGACGTGGAGCACTCAATCTTTGGCGAGGGCGTCATTATCGAACTGCGGGGCACAGGCGACAGAGCCGAGGCAACTGTTCGCTTTTCTCGCGTTGGCACAAAACACCTTGCCCTCGGATGGGCTCCGCTCAAGAAAATCTCAGGCAGTTAGATCCTGAAGCAATAAAATTCGTTTGTCAACTACAATCGTCTCATGACATTTCGATCTGATATTGGGGTGATTGATCTCATGATCGGTTTCCCGTTTGTTGACAAACATGCGGTGTATGACTATCTATACGCAGTCATAAAAGATGATCAATCAAAAGAAGCTCAGTTTCCGGTCGGATACATGTTCAAGGACACTCCAGAAGAACTCGGCGATCACGACCCCATTGACTACACGTTCTCTCGAATGAACACGCACAATATATCGGCAGGACTATTTAGCATCTCTGGCATTGCACTCGAAGCCCGCCGCAAGTTTCCCAATCGCGTATTTCTTTCACTCGAGATCGATCCAAATGACATCACCGGAACAGTGCGCAAAATCAGAAGTATTCACGCCGAACACGGACTCACGGCAGTCACAACTTTTCCGGCGGGTTGCAATCCGCAAGTTCCTGTGAGCGATCGTCGGTATTATCCGATCTACCAGACATGCATTGATCTTGATTTACCCATCATTGCTAATGCCGGTGTGCCAGGACCACGTGTTCCTGCAGCATGTCAACACGTCGAGCACTTTGATCAAGTTTGCTATGACTTTCCAGAACTACGAATCGTGATGCGTCACGGCGCAGAACCGTGGGAAGACCTCGCTGTTAAACTGATGCTGAAATGGCCAGGCTTGTATTACATGACGAGTGCCTTTGCCCCAAAGTATTTTCCGCAAGCGATTATCGACTACGCCAACACGCGCGGCCTGGACAAAATAATGTATGCCGGCTATTTTCCGGCTGGTCTCACGATCGAGCGGATGTTCATTGAACTTCCAGATGTTGCATTCAGAGACCATGTCTGGCCCCATTTCCTGCGCAACAATGCCATCAAGGTTTTCAACCTGGACCTTACGCCACAGGCGTAAGCGCCCCCGCGGCTATTTGCCACCACCCAGGGGTACTGAACGGCAAGGGCGACCGGTAATGCCGTAAAAATCGTGTTAGCGTCTCAATTAATATAAGTTCACTCTTGGAGGCCTTATGAAAAAGCCGTTTCACGTATTGGTCGCAGGTCTACTCGTTCTCAGCATTACCGGTTGCGGTAAATCAGAAACCTCAAAGACGCGCAATGGAGGTCTCATGAGTACCAGCGGGTTGGGCGCATCGTTGGTGTCGGGGATAGCGATGAACGCCTTAACGATGATCCCAGGGATGCCCAAAGAGCTCAGCGCGTTGCTCGGTGGCGGTGGCGCTGACAACGCAGAAGTGTTGGCGGCAATTGCTGCCATCGAGGAGCATCTGGTAAAAATTGACGAAAAATTAGCGCAAATCTCAAACCAGGTCAAAACCGTTCAATCTGGCGTTGATGACACGATCGGTTTGGTCCAATTTGTAATTAAGCAAAATGATTGCGCGTCTGCTGATGCGAAATACGCTCAACTTCTTCCGCTCACTGTGGCGATTGATGCAAAATGGAAAATCTTGTTCGGCGATAAGGTAAACGCGGGGCTTCTGAGAGGGATTGCGACCCGAATTAAAAGAGACGCCAATAACAACGCGCTCGGCAACGGTGAGTTCACTTTCACCACCAGCGAAACGCAGGCTCTTAACGACGTGCGGAGGGTTCTCAGGGACAACCAAATTGATCTTGCGCTTGAGAAGTTGGGCTCAATACTCTTGTCCTCTGGTAATTCGCCTGGTTTAATCGTATCCGCACAGGGTTGCAACACCCAGAGATTCCTTTCATCTTCTGATTCCGAACTCAATGAGGCTCTTATCGCTGGATTTCAAATCTTGATTGAAAAGGCTGCAACTCTTCAGGCGTGGTCGAAGGCATACGGAGAGACGAATTTTCCAGTTATGAATTTCAATACCACTCTGTTGGAATTTGAAAACATTTATCGCAAGTTAGATGTAATGAAAACAATGCAAATCCCGAAGGGTCAAGTATTAGACACAAAAACAAACAAAATGTGGGCTCGTGGCCGAGATAATGTCCGACTAGTACAAGCGATGAACGGGTGTCCTGACGCGAGCGTTGACAATACATATCGATGGATGAGTCCATCTGGCGAAGCAATCACTGAACGCTTGCGTTGCCTCACGAGCACTGCCATCGACATGCCCATGACCGATAGTACTGAATGGCGCCTGCCAGCGATCTACGAGATGTCCCAGCAGGCCACCACAAAGGTGAATTGGCAAGGTTCCGGCGGATTCCCATCAGCAGGTGATGCGCTGTTTAAGAATTGGAAAAGTGGATGTGGGGTGACACATACGAGCGAATGCGCCAACGTGGCTAACTTTTTAGGAGACAATGGCGCGAGCGAATTGGTGAACCCCGCGACGACATTGAAACAGGTTGTAGGGACAGCACTCGTTGATGCACATAATGAGAATGGGCTGATCTGGTCTAGCACATCAATGGCTGCAGCGTCCGGCTCGTTGCCATATCCGAGAGCCACGGCTTCTACTATCGTGCGA
>Ga0214919_10004078_pt1 | contig 21508 bp, 17 predicted proteins | sample LL1503_MetaG_FD_177994 | JGI IMG/M metagenome (GOLD analysis project Ga0214919, IMG submission 177994) | Freshwater microbial communities from Lake Lanier, Atlanta, Georgia, United States - LL-1503 | ecosystem: Environmental > Aquatic > Freshwater > Lake | place: USA: Georgia | collected... | reverse complement strand
ATTCTTAATAATTCACCATGTGAATCATCTGGTGAAGATTTCATTAAAGATTCTAAATCACTTATTCTACTTTGTAATAAAATTTCTTTTTGTTTTTGTTCATCTAATTGTTTTATTAGTTCTTTATCACCAACTGATTTAGTCTCTTTTAAACTTTCTGTTAAATCTCTAATTCTTGTATTATAAATTGTTTGTTCTCTCATCTTTTCTTCTAATTTAGCTGTTAATTCTTGTATTTTATTTCCTTTAGTAGGATCTAATTTATTTTCCTTTATTAAATCTCTTAATTCAGATATTTCGTTATTAGAACTTTGTTTCATTCTTTTAGCTTCTTCTAAATCACTATATAGTTTAGACTTTTCAGAATCTATTGTATCTATATATGATCTTAATTCTGATATTTGTTTTTTGTTTTCAAGTCTTAATCTTTTTTCTTCTTCTAAAATTCTTAATAATTCACCATGTGAATCATCTGGTGAAGATTTCATTAAAGATTCTAAATCACTTATTCTACTTTGTAATAAAATTTCTTTTTGTTTTTGTTCATCTAATTGTTTTATTAGTTCTTTATCACCAACTGATTTAGTCTCTTTTAAACTTTCTGTTAAATCTCTAATTCTTGTATTATAAATTGTTTGTTCTCTCATCTTTTCTTCTAATTTAGCTGTTAATTCTTGTATTTTATTTCCTTTAGTAGGATCTAATTTATTTTCCTTTATTAAATCTCTTAATTCAGATATTTCGTTATTAGAACTTTGTTTCATTCTTTTAGCTTCTTCTAAATCACTATATAAATTAGACTTTTCAGAATCTATTGTATCTATATATGATCTTAATTCTGATATTTGTTTTTTGTTTTCAAGTCTTAATCTTTTTTCTTCTTCTAAATCATTAACCATTCTTAATAATTCACCATGTGAATCATCTGGTGAAGATTTCATTAAAGATTCTAAATCACTTATTCTACTTTGTAATAAAATTTCTTTTTGTTTTTGTTCATCTAATTGTTTTATTAGTTCTTCATCACCAACTGATTTAGTCTCTTTTAAACTTTCTGTTAAATCTCTAATTCTTGTATTATATAATGATTGTTCTCTCATCTTTTCTTCTAGTTTAGCTGTCAATTCTTGTATTTCATTTATTCTATTAGGCTTTGAACTATTTTTCTTTATTAAATCTCTTAATTCAGATATTTCCTTATTAGAACTTTGTTTCATTCTTTTAGCTTCTTCTAAATCACTGTATAGTTTAGACTTTTCATAATCTATTGTATCTATATATGATCTTAATTCAGATATTTGTTGTTTATTTTCAAGTTTAGATCTTTGTAATTCATCAACCATCCTTAATAATTCTCCATGTGAATCATCTGGTGAAGATTTCATTAAAGATTCTAAATCACTTATTCTACTTTGTAATAAAATTTCTTTTTGTTTTTGTTCATCTAATTGTTTTATTAGTTCTTCATCACCAACTGATTTAGTCTCTTTTAAACTTTCTGTTAAATCTCTAATTCTTTTATTATAAATTGTTTGTTCTCTCATCTTTTCTTCTAGAAGAAGTGTCAATTCTTGTATTTCATTTATTCTATTAGGCTTTGAACTATTTTCCTTTATTAAATCTCTTAATTCAGATATTTCCTTATTAGAACTTTGTTTCATTATTTTAGCTTCTTCTAAATCACTGTATAGTTTAGACTTTTCAGAATCTATTGTATCTATATAAGATCTTAATTCTGATATTTGTTGTTTATTTTTTAATCTTAATCTTTTTTCTTCTTCTAATTTATCAACCATTTTTAATAATTCACCATGTGAATCATCTGGTGAAGATTTCATTAAAGATTCTAATTCACTTATTCTACTTTGTAATAATTGTTTCTCTTGATATTGCTCATCCAATTTTTTTATTAGTTCTTCATCGCCAACTGATTTAGTCTCTTTTAAACTTTCTGTTAAATCTCTAATTCTTGTATTATAAATTTGTTGTTCTCTCATTTTTTCTTCTAATATAGTTGTTAATTCTTGTATTTCATTTATTCTATTAGGCTTTGAACTATTTTCCTTTATTAAATCTCTTAATTCAGATATTTCCTTATTAGAACTTTGTTTCATTCTTTTAGCTTCTTCTAAATCACTGTATAGTTTAGATTTTTCAGAATCTATTGTATCTATATATGATCTTAATTCTGATATTTGTTGTTTATTTTCAAGTTTAGATCTTTTTGCTTCTTCTAATTCATTAACCATTCTTAATAATTCTCCTTGTGAATTATTTGGTGAAGATTTCATTAAAGATTCTAATTCACTTATTCTACTTTGTAATAATTGTTTCTCTTGATATTGTTCATCTAATTGTTTTATTAGTTCTTCATCACCAACTGATTTAGTCTCTTTTAAACTTTCTGTTAAATCTCTAATTCTTCCATTATAAATTTGTTGTTCTCTCATCTTTTCTTCTAGAAGAAGTGTCAATTCTTGTATTTCTTTTGTTCTATTAGGCTTTGAACTATTTTCCTTTATTAAATCTCTTAATTCAGATATTTCCTTATTAGAACTTTGTTTCATTCTTTTAGCTTCTTCTAAATCACCATATAGTTTAGACTTTTCATAATCTATTGTATCTATATAGGATCTTAATTCTGACATTTGTATATTAGAATCTAATTTATATCTTTTTGCTTCTTCTAATTCATTAACCATTCTTAATAATTCACCATGTGAATCATCTGGTGAAGATTTCATTAAAGATTCTAAATCACTTATTCTACTTTGTAATAATTGTTTCTCTTTATATTGTTCATCTAATTGTTTTATTAGTTCTTCATCACCAACTGATTTAGTCTCTTTTAAACTTTCTGTTAAATCTCTAATTCTTCCATTATAAATTTGTTGTTCTCTCATCTTTTCTTCTAATTTAGCTGTTAATTCTTGTGTTTCTTTTGTTCTATTAGGCTTTGAACTATTTTCCTTTATTAAATCTCTTAATTCAGATATTTCCTTATTAGAACTTTGTTTCATTCTTTTAGCTTCTTCTAAATCACTATATAGTTTAGACTTTTCAGAATCTATTGTATCTATATAGGATCTTAATTCTGACATTTGTATATTAGAATCTAATTTAGATCTTTTTGCTTCTTCTAAATTACTGTATAATTTAGACTTTTCAGAATCTGTTTTATCTATATATCCTCTTAATTCTGATATTTGTATATTAGAGTCTAATTTTGATCTTTTTGCTTCTTCTAAATTTATTGTTAATTTTTTAACTTCTTCACTTATACCACCTTTAAAATATTTAAACCCATTAAATGATAAATCACTAAATTGATATGATATACCTATTGTAATAAGAGTTATAAAAAATGATATTATACTACTAACCCTATAATCATTAATATTAAAAAAAGATAATATATATAATATAATACACAATATTACTTGTAAATATATTGATATTTTTGTATAATTATTATTTATAGAAAATCTACATGTTAAAATTATTAACATTATTACATATGGTAAATAAATTATAGATATCATAATTACTGAATAAAAAATTTTTAAAAGTTTGTTAGTACTATTTTTAAAAATTTTTATTAAAAATAAATCTGTAACGATTATAATAACTATTATTGTGATTACAAAGAATAAATATATAGGCCATTTTTTAAATATACTCATACTTTTTATTATCTTAATAAAATATTCTAATTGATTTTTATTTGTATTTTCTTCAGATATTTTTGCTATTTCTTCATAATTTTTATTTCCTGGAACTATATCATTACCAGCTCCTCCTGATAATATATCTGATTTTATAATTTCTGTATAATCGCACGATATAATTCCTTTTATTACACTTAATATATTTATTTTTTTAATTTTTAACCATATTTTTTTAAAAATTTCATTAAAATAAAATGATTCTTTTAATGTAAATTTATCATCATCATTATTTTTTGTTCTATAATAAAAATATAAACTATTTAAAATATTTATAAATAGTCCCACAATTGAAAGACTTATTATACAGCCTACTATAGATGAGTATAAAGGTATTTCATTTGTATCATTATTATTTAAATAATTTATTGATAAACAAATAAAAATAAATAATGTAAATAAATTTATAATTATAAAAAAATAATTTAAAATTTTAATAGAAATAATCGATGACATATCTTTCATTGATGATAAACTAATTATACTTAATAGACTTGTATCAATTTTTATATCTTTTTTATATAAAATATTTAATAAATAAAAAGTTATAAAAGTATGTACTATTATTATAAAAGATATTACCATTAATAATTTAGTAATAGTTCCTTTACTTTCACCGTTTAAAACAAAACTTTTATTAATTTCTTCATTTCTATCATCATTTTCTTTTTTAATATTTGCATTTCTATCATCATTTTCTTTTTTAGTTTTTTCATTTAGCTCATCACGTCTTTGCTTATCTGGATCTGGATTTGGTGGTGTATTATTATATTCTTCGTATAAAACCTGTTCTTCAATAATTTGTTCTTCAATAATTTTATTTTCTAAACTTTTATATCTATTTGTTAAATCTTCACTAAAATAAAAAAATAAACCAGATGATGGATTTGTTGTTTTTGTAATACTATTTTTAAAATTAATATAAGTATTATTGGGTGTTAATTTACTTTTTAGTATAGATAATATATCATTAGATACAGCTAATGGTTCTTGATATATTCTAAAATTTACACTAGTATTTAATGGATGAGTATAATCATAAAAACTTCGATGTCCTAATGGTGGAACAAAATTATTTAAATCAACAGGGTTTGGAGTTCCAGATATATCATTTGTTCCAAAAATATCTGGAACAACATTATTTTTAGAAAATAATTCAGTTAATAATTTATAATTTAATAATTTATAATCACCATTTTTAACTGTATCTACTCCAGAATTAAATATGCATAAACATATATATAAGACAGAACCATTTTTTTGTACCGATGAAAAAACTAAAAAAGTTTCCATATCAAAAACTTGACCGTTTAATTTATGTAAAGAAGGAACTGTAAAAAAAGCATTTTCAAAAACATAATTTCCTTCACCCGAATCATCTGAATTATCATTTGTATTATCAAATGCCAATTTTATATTACATTTTACAGGTATACTTGTATTTTGATTTAAAAGAAGTATTTTACCATAATTTGTCATTGTTGAAAAATTTACACTATTACAACTATCTATTTCTTGTCCACATCTTATTAAACAAATATTTACAGATCCTTTTATATCAATATAAAAAGGATTATTAGATATTATATTTTTTAATGTTTCATTCTTAACATCGAAATTCAATATATCTGACATTATATTTCTATAATATATTAATAATTTATTTTAAATTAATAAACATATTTTATATACATATATATAAAATATATTTTATTGTCCTTATCGTTTTCATATATATAAAAATCTGTTTTATATATATAATATGATAAATGTAATATTTATCTTTTTAATCACTATTATTGTGGCATATATATTTGGATTAATACTTGTAAATATGATTGATAACAGATTAAATAAAATTAATTTAAATTCAATGGAAAAATTTGAAAATAATAAAATTGAAATAGTCAATTCATCTACTTATAATAATAATACAGGTGTAAAATATGATACAAAATATTATAAACAATTAAAAAAAGATTTAAATATAGAAGGGTTTTCAAAAAATTCTTTTGAAGAATGGAATATTGAAAAAAAAAAGACACAAATATGTACAAAAATTCATAACCATATAAAAGATGGTAGACATTTAAATTGTACATACGGAGTCACCAACTATGCAGATCCTAAAGATATGTCACCTATAGATTATAATATATATTACTTAAATTATCCATTAAATATGACATTACAAGATTATATAAATTGGTTATACTGTTATATTGATAAAGAATCCGAGCTACCGTATAATCATTTAAAAAATTTAGAAAAATTAAAATTAGGCAAAGAATTAATTGAAGAAGAAGGTATTTTACCTCCACCAGGATATAATTATCCTCCATTAAATTCAAAAGATTATTTTGATAAGTTATACAATTTAACAAATGAGTTTCAAATAGCAAGTCCATTAAATTCTCAAACAGGTCCAATGATTGGGTATAATTATGATGAATATTCTGAATTTTCACAGAATTTTAATATTAATGGAACAACTGGTATTATTCAAAATAAAGATATATCATTAAAAAAAAATATAAAAGAATTACATGATTATATTGATTCTAAAGATAGTACCAGAATTGATGAAGATAATAAAAATGAAATATATCATATAAAAAAAGTAGAAATTTAAGAAAATATTGGATAATATTTTGGATCATTTATAAATTTCTCAATATATATATCTGTAATATCGTAAATTTTTTTATAAAATGGATTAATATATAAATTAATCAAATAAAATATTAAGATTAATATTAAAATTAATATTAAAATTAATATTAAAATTAATATCATATATTATTATCTAATATTAATTTTAATATAAAGATATATTAATATTAAAAATAAATGAATAATTATAAAATAAAAATATTATGTACATCAAAAGATGAATTATGTTATAACAATAAAAAAATTTCTATAAAAAATTATAATAAATTAAAATTAGAAGAATTAATAAACAAAAATAATATTTATAAATTATTAATATTATATAAAAAAAATAAACAAAATTTTACAACAAAAACATTAGAATTTTTATGTAATGAAGAGATGACTGAAGATAATTTTCAAACATTTATAAAAGATATGATAGATATTGGTTTTAGTTCTAAATACAATACTGTTATTCAATTTATAGATAATAATAAACCAAATGAACCAATTTATACATATAAATTCCAATCAATAACTAAAACTAATAAAAAATATAAAAATAAAATACCAAATAATTCTACTTATTATACACAATTTTTATATAAAAAATAAAAAAACCATTTTTCATTTTTTTGTATAAATCATAATAAAACAAATCATTTATATAAATAATATTTTTCTTCATAAATTTCATAAATAATATCTTCCGCGTTAAATTTTATTTTATTTATTATAGAATTTATTAATTCTTGTTTATAAAATATATCAAAATCAGTATTTGTTATATTTATTATATTTAATGGTTTTATAAATTTAAAAAAATCTAATTCTATAAATATATTTAATACTTCTATTAAATCATTTATAAATATAGATGGTCTAGAAACATTTACACCTCCATGATTTCCTTTTTTAAATTCTATTATTTGTTCAATTAAATTTTTAATTGTAAAATTTAATAATCCATAAGTTCTATATTGTTCATGATAAAATACATGTAATATATTTAATAATTTATAATTGGTAAACTTTGTATATATTAAATTAATATATATTAAAAAATTTATTTGATTTATTTTTGTAAATTCTTTTTTTCTTTGAATAATATGGTGTGCACTAAAATCATGTCCTATTTTCCATGATATATCTCTATATACATTATGTATTATAGTAAATGGATCTACTATTGTTGAACAAAATTTTGTATATTGAGTTCTAGCATATATATAATCTTTAACATTATTTAATGATAAATATAAGAAACATTTATTCTTTTTAATTTCCGAAATAAAATTTAAAGCATATTTATTATAATTATTTTTTAATTTTACAATCAAAATATAATTTAAAAAATTTACATAAAAATTATATATATTATTATAATTACAAGATAATGCTTCTAATAATGATTTTATTAGATTTTCATAATTATATTTTCTAAAATCAGTTTTTTTGAATCCAGTAATTTCATATTTTTTTAATTTACATAATAGCAATACAAAATTTATTAAATTTATTCTATAAAATAAATAACTCTTTTTTGTTTTTATAAATTTATTATATTCTTCTATAAATTCTTGCAAATTACATTTCCAAAAATCTTCCATAAAATTCTTATATTTAATCTTTTTATTTGTAAATTTATTATAAAAATATAATATTTTTGGATTTATTAATTCATTTGAAATATCTAATATATAATATATTGATGATATAAGAGTTTTATTATATTTATCAATTAATAATTCGTCTAATTTATCAGAATAATTTTTCATATATTCTAATAAATTATTTTTATAATTACGCAATAATCCAATAAGATATAATTCTACTTTTTGATTTATATTCATTTATTATTATATAGTAATATTATAAAAAATCTGACCAACTTTTTTATAAAAAATTATAATAATAGTTGTATAATTCATATATAAGCTGTTTCATAATTGGTTATCAATGAAATATACAATAAAATCAATGTATTCAATCTGGTCTATAAAAGCATTTCTTTCATTCATATTTTTATTTATTTTATAATTTAATACTAAATTATTATCATAATTTTTAATTCCACTAATTTTACATTTTGTATACGATTTTCTACTAGATCCATATTTATATCCATACTTATCTAATTTTTTATATATTGTAATATAAGAACTATCAACTAAAATTCTTCTATTTTTTTTAGGTATATCGTTATAAATGTAATTTAATACATTATTGTTTAATTTTAGAAAAAGACTATTATCTATTTTGTTTTTTCTTTGTACAAATCCTTGTTTAGTAATTTTTACCCCTAATTTTAAAACATGTTTATTTAATTCTCCAACTTCAATATCATATGACGTATGGTTAATAAATTTATTAAAACATGTATAGATAATGTGATTAAAATTAATTTTTCGATTTCTTTTAGTTACATCTTCATTAGTACATGGCTTATGCCATGACTAAGTTTCATATATTATTTTAAAATTATCTATTAAGAAACTTTGAAATTTTACAATTTTCTTATAAAAAGTTTTATCCATTAAAATATATTTTTTTATTTTTAAAAATATAAAACTAATAAATTATATTTATCAATAAAAAAATATTTTATACAATATATAAAATATTTTTATTAAGTTTAACAATATTATTGATAAAAATCTTAAGTTTACATCATTGCAATAAAATATACTTTAAAAATATATTTATTTTTTAAATTGTATAATTATTTTTAATAATTATTTTTTTGAAATGGTCAAAATCATTTTTTTATATATTTCTAATTTATTTTATTGTAAAAATATTTTTTATAAAAGTTATTTTTATTGATATAATTGAATAATGATTTTATATTTATAATAAAATAATATAACTATAAAAATAATTTCTTAGTTTTAATTGTATATTTTATAATATTATTTTTTATTTTATTGTTAAAAATATTGATGCTTAATTATGAAACACCTTAAATATATTAATATATTAATATATTAATATATTAAAAAATAATAATTTTTAGTCATATTTTTTTATGCACTTATTATATATGAATATTTTTAGGATGTTTAGTATATTTGATTGTACAGAAAATTGTATTGGATGTAACAATAATAATTGTAAACAATCTACAGAATACAAAAGTTGTAATAATTGTAAAAATAGTAATTCTAAAAAATCCAAAAATTGTAATAATTGTATTACTAAAAATACCTCCAAAATATATAATAATTGTAAACAATCTACAGAATCCAAAAGTTGTAATAATTGTAAAAATAATAATTCTAAAGAATCCAAAAGTTGTAATAATTGTAAAAATAGTAATTCTAAAAAATCCAAAAGTTGTAATAATTGTATTACTAAAAATACCTCCAAAATATATAATAATTGTATAACAAGATTTAGAGTCAGTCAATCTTCTTTTTTTAAAGATATGGAATTAAAGGAATTTGAGGAATATTTAAAAAAAAACCGTATAAATATTCTTAATATTATAAAAGAAGATAAAAATAAATTATTAATATATGCTTCTGAATCTGGAAATATAGATATAGTACAATATTTATGTGATAATGGAGCTGATATTAATACAGTTAATGAAGACGGACAAAGCTTATTATCTATTGCAATTATAAATAAAAAAAAAATTAAAAAAGTTTTAGTTTTTATAAAAAAATTATTAGAATTAGGTATTAATATTGATATACAAGATTATGAAGGAAATAGTGCATTAATGAAAGCTATTGAAGATATTGTTGATAAAAGAAATAAAATATTAATAAAAGATAGTGAAGATTCTAATAATAATGAAGATTCTAATAATGAATATTCTAATAATGAAAATAGTTCGTTAATGAAAGATGTTGAAGATTATAATAATGAAAATAGTGCGTTAATGAAAGATGTTAAAGATTATAATAATAATAATGTATTAATAAAATCTGCCGAAGATGGTAAAGATATAAATTTTTTAATAATAATATTATTAATTAAAAAAAAAGCTAATGTTAATTTAAAAAATATAAAAGGAAATAGTGCATTAGTTAAAGTAGTTAAAAGGCGTTGTAATTATATAATAAAGTATTTAATTATGAATGGTGCAGATATAAATGTAAAAATTAAAAATTTTTCACTATTAAAATATGCTATTATATATGATTATATAGATTTGATTTATATTTTAAAGGATAAAGCTAATATGAATGAACAAGATGAATATGGATCATCATTGTTAATGATTGCAATTATGAATAGAACTAACACTAATACTCGTAAATTTTATTTTTTTATGAATACATTATTAAATTATGGAGTTAATATCAATATTCAAGATAATAATGGAAGAAGTGTATTATTTACAGTAATTAATAAAATGATATATACTAGTTATTATAATATTGATACTTATAAAAATAATATAAGATATAATTTAGATGATATAAATTTAATTAAATATTTACTATATCATGGTGCTGATGTTAATTTAAAAGATAAAAATGAGAAAACAGTATTAATGAGATCTATATTACATAGAAAACATTATATTGATTATGTAAAAATTTTAGTAGAAAATGGTGCTGATTTAAATTCACAAGATAAAAATGGAAGAACAGTATTAATGGATACAGTAAGTAGTGAAAAATTTACAATTATGACGTATTTACTAGAAAATAATGTTGATATTAATTTAAGAGATAATTATGGAGAAACTGTATTAATGCATGCTATAAAAAAGAATAAATTTCATATTATAAAATATTTAGTAGATAAAGGTGTTGATATTAATTTAGGAAATAAGAAAGGAAGTACACCATTAATTTTAGCAATGAGAATAAAAAATTTAGATGTTATAAAATATCTAATAGACCATGGTGCGAATGTTAATTTAAGATATAAAAAAACAGGAAAAACACTATTAATTGATGCAATAAATTTGAAAAATATCAGTATTGTAGAACTTTTTATAGAAAAAGGGTCTGATATTAATAATCAAGATATTAATGGGGAAACACCATTAATGTATGCTATAAAAAGGCAAAATTTAGAGATTATAGAATATTTATTAAAAGGTTCTAATACTGATTTAATAGATATTAATAAAAGAACCGCATTAATGTATGCTGTAGAGACACAAAATTTGGATATTATAAGATATTTTATTAAATATTTAAAAGACTACCAAGAAGAAGGTTCTGTTATTAATTTTCAAGATAATAATGGAAAAACAGCATTAATGTATGCTGCAAAAATGCAAAATTTGGATATTATAAACTATTTATTAAAAAAAGGTGCTAATATTAATTTACAAAATAAAGATGGTGATACAGAATTAATGATGATATTTGATAGCAAAATTATTGATCATAAAAATAGTAAAAAAGAATTAGCTATTGTAAAAATTTTACTAAATAAAGGTTTAAATATTGATTTACAAAATAATAAAAAAGAAACAGCATTAATGAAAGCAGTAAATAGAAAGAATTTAGATAAATATGAATATCATAATGTTATAAAAACTTTATTATTTATGACTCCTAATCTTAATTTACAAGATAAAAATGGAGAAACCGCATTAATGAAGGCAGTAGATAACGAAAATTTTATAATTGTAAAAGAATTAGTAGATTATTCTCTTAAAATACTTGAAATAAATTCACGAACAATAAAAAAAAAAAATAATATAACAATGGAATCTATGAAAAAAAGATTAATTAACGGAGTATCTAATGATAATTTTACACAAAAGCTTAAAAATTACCATATTAATTCAGTAAATGAATATACAGATATAAATATACAAAATGATTTAGGAGAAACAGCATTAATTAAGGCAATACGTAAAAAAAATACTCCTATTATAAAATATTTAATAATAAATGGTGCTAATGTTAATTTAAAAGATAAAACAGGAAAAACAGCATTATCAATTGCAAAAGAAATTAATAATAAAAATATAATAAATTTTTTAACTGACTAAAAATAAACCCAATAATATTATAAAAATCTATAATTAAAATTAGAGATAATTTTTATAGTTATTCTAGGATATGAAAGACCAGTACTAATATATACAATCTATAATTCTACTATAAATATATTTTAAAATATATAATTTATATATTTTATTATATAATATATAAATTATAATTATCTTAAGTCATAATATATGGAAGAAAGTTACGAAGTATTACCAGCAAATCATATGTGTCAAAATACTACAAGTAGCACCATAGTATCTACTCCAGGAACTTCATCTAATTCAGCATCCAAAAATATTGATGCGGTTCAACAACAGCATATAGAAAATAGTCAATATGATTCTGTTCAAACAGTTAAACCTTTATATGGTGGAAATCTATTTACCATTATTTTTCGTAATAAAAGAATATATATGACTGGTAAAGATGAAAAGACATTAATAAAATCTTTTTTAAGAAATAAAAAAGAATATAAAAAAGATCAAATTATAAAAATAATTAATAATAATAATTTATCTACATATATTATTAAAGGTAATTCTAAAAATAAATTTATAAAATCTAAAAAATAATTATGAAGAATAATAAACAACTTTTAATCCATACTTCCTCATACATGATTCTATAATACATGTACATTTATTACATGGTTTTGAATCAGTAAATCGCGGATAAGGACTTGTATAATTTAATCTAATTACATATAGTTTAGCTCCTTTTAATTTTCTTATATCAACATTTCTTAATGCATCTTCTTCTGCATGACATGAAATTTTATTATTTCTATTAAACTTTTTAAATTTATTTAGATTTACATGAATTTTTGCTTTATTTACACCTGTTGAAATAATTTCTCCTTTATTATCAATAATAACACATCCATGTTTATTTTTCATATCACTAAATTGTGCAATATTTGCAGCATAATCCATTATTATGCTATCAATTTTATGAATTCCTTTCATAGATAATTTATTTATATTATATCTAAATAAATTATATTATTAATAAATAATATTTCATTTTTTTATATGATATTAATATAATGAGTTATAAAAATTTTATAATTGGTATATCTTTAATATCTATTTTATTAATATTATTAATTATATGTTATAGAACTTATATTTATAATCAATGTAAATACGATATGAAATGTTTAAAAGATAAACTAATATCTAATATAAATTATTTAAATAATAATTTAAATAATTATAAATATACTAAAGAAATAGATACTAAAGAAATAGATATTGTAGAAGGATTTTTTGGAGGACTTGGAAATTTTTTTTCAGGAAGTTCACCATCTGATTTACCAGTTTCTCCTGGAAGTTTACCAAATGAAAATTTAAATACATTAGAAAAAAAAATTAATGATAAGACAATAATTTCTAATAAATTTCCTCCAGAATTAAATGGAAATATTGATGATTTTAAAGATTCTGATAATAAAGATTTATTAAAAATAACAAATAAAGAGATGATTAAGCCAAATATTGAAAATAAAAATCCAGTTGCTGTATTTAATAAACCTAAGATAATTGACGATTTACCTATTAAAAAAAAAGATCCTGTTATTTTAACTAAGCCTATAGAAGATCTATCTATTAAAAAATTATTAGGTAAATGTCAATTCTATAATGATAAATGTCCAGTAGATCATCATGAGTTAGGTAATTTTTCGATACAAGGTATTTCAAATGGTATATCATTAACATGTGGTAATATCCAAAATACTAAGCCTGCTAAAGCAATTGCACAAATTAAAAATAATATGGTATATGAAATTCATATAACTGATCCTGGTAGCGGATTTAATCCTATTTTACCTCCAAAAATATCAATTGAAGGTGGTAAAGGAACTGGAGCAACGGCAGAAGGAATTGTTGATGATAATGGATTATTAAAAATAATTAAAATAATAAGTCCAGGATATAATTATTCTGATACACCAAATATATTAATTGATCCACCTTATATGAATGGGTCATGTCATTTATGTTGTAAAGATTAATATTTATAGTAAAAGTATATTTTTAAAAAATATAAAAATATATTTTTATCTGAAGTTATAATATATGAATGAATATTATTTAATTTTTATAATAATTATAATTATTCTTATTTTTTTTATATTTTATATAATTTACAATCAAAATAGTTGTAATGAATGTGATATAAAGGAAGATATAAATGACAAAATAAAAAATCTCGAAAATAAAATAAATGAAAATTATGAAAATAATAAAAAGACAATAGTAAGTACTATTAATTATCCAACAGCAGTAGTTGAAAAAAATCCAAAAACATTAAATTCATTAGATAGAATATATAATCCTTTGAAATATCCATATAAAAGTGATTATTTTTATGATCAAAATTGGTATCCAAATTTAAATTTACCGTTTCAAGTTATTGGATGTGGTGCTAGAAATACTCCATGTTTAGGAGGTACACAAGTACCTATCTATAATCCACCTGTTCCAATAGATATTAGTAATAATAATATAGCACCTGTTTATATATCAACAAGAGGTCCATTAGGACAACCACAACAAATGGGAGTACTTTATAAAATTTATGGAGACAATAATGATGTTTTACCTTTATTTGGAAGAAGAAAATATCCAAATGACACAATATATGAATATTATACAATTATGGGACAATATGGAGTTAAAGTACCAGTTATAACAAAAAATAAAAAAGATGAATTGGGAACAAATGATATTGTATTTGTTCAAGGTCAAAAATCACCATACAGAATAACTATTTACGAATCAGATTTTCCACAATATATTCCATATTTATAAAATATATTTAAGATGTAGAATGGAAATTAGATATTCTAGTCAAAAATTATTTCGGAAACATGAATTATTGATATTTTATTGTTAAAATATCAATAAAATTTTTAAGAAGGTCCATTGCTATTCTATGTATCCATAATAAAATACTTATAGATATAAATATTAGATTTTATCTAATTCATTTCTATATTTACCTATTACATTTTTATATTTATATATAACTAATTGTCCATCTTTTTTTATTCTTATTGGATTTTGTAGTTCTATTCTATTGCCTATATATTTATATTCTTTATTTGTACTCATATTTCTAATAACAAATACTAAAAATTTACCTTCATTAATATCATCTTTATTTATAAATTTTATTAAAGAAGAAAATGCTTTATTTGCTGCACTTTTTGGATTAATTCCTTTAAATTTTCCATATAATTCCATATCTTTTGGAAAATCAACTATTGAATAATAAATATTATTATTATTATTATATGGCATTATATATAATAATAATATAAAAACTTTATATTTTCAAATAATATTTATTTAAAATATTATTATCATTCATATAAATAATTTATTTAATAAATTATTTAATATTATTTTACACCTTTCACAATTAACAGATAAAAATAATAAAAATTTTATTATAACTTATTAATGTTATAAGTATGACGTTTTATATGTAAAAAATCAATATAGACTTCTTACTATTCATTGTTAATTTATTAAAATCAGCGTTTTAATATAATTTTATTCCTCATTTTTTTGAACCACCTTTATATTCGCCCTTATATAATTTAACAACTGGTTTAAATTTAATATTGATAGTTACTTTTGTTATTTTATCATCTTTTGTAAAAGTAACAGGACCTTTATTTTTTTCATAAGTTCCTATATAAGGGCCATATACTTTTTTATTTTCTGAAGTTCTTGTTGTTTCTTTCATTTTAAAAATAGTTTTTGATTTTAGTTTTGTTGAATCAGACATACCTCTTGTGATAGATGTTAATAATTTTCTTGCTGCAGCAATTGGAGTTTGCTTTTCAGTTAGACTAGGACGTGCAGTAGATAATGTTGGCTTTCCATTTAGTTCAATCAATTTAAAATGACGATATGGTCCTTCATATTTTTCTTTTTTACCACCTTCTTTTATATCAAGAGTCTCTTGTTCTTCGTCATAATAATCATCATAATAATCTTCATCTTCTTCATCATCTTCTTCATCTTCTTCATCTTCATCATCTTCATCATCCATATTACCTCCATATAAATTATTTTCATCATTTAAATTATTTTCATCATTTAAATTACTTTCATCATTTAAACTATTTTCATAATCTATCATTTCAGAATTATATTCATTATTATTGGATGAACCTCCTTCTTTCAATAAAACTTCTAATTCTTTTAAATCTTTATCAAATTCTTTTTTACTATATTTTTGTTTAACATTTTTTGGCATTATATTATATTATAATATTTTTTTTATATCTAAATATTTAAAATAATTAAAATAATTAAAATAATTATAATAATTAAAAAAAAAATTATTTTTTTATTAGAATTAATATTTTTATTAGAATTAATATTTTCAAAATTTTCTTGATTATTACAAATAATTGTATTAGTTTGTGATTTCTTTAAACTTTCTTTAGTTGCTTTACTAGTATTCATTACTATATTATTAGATCCTTTTGTTTTAAATGTTCCATCAAAATCCATAATACCTGTTGGATTTAAACCAATAAAATTATTTAAAACAATTTCTTTATTATTCATATATTAAATATATATTAAATATATATTTTTTTTTCTAAATTATCAACTGTTTCTATTTGATTTTTTTTTCTAAATATAGCTAAATCATAACCGCCAACAATTTGTAATCTAATTTTTTCAATATAATATATTTCAAAACCATTGTTTAATATAATATCATATACTTTTTCTTTAGGTTCTATATTAAAAATAGTTTTCTTAATTCTTTTATGACCTGTATCAAATATTATTTTATCATAATAATAAAAAATATTATTATTATTTTCATCTTTAAGATAATAACAATCATGACTAAAATCATTTAAATAAGTGAAGCCATGAATATTTCCTTTATTATCTATATATTTTGAAGAATAATATCTTGATGCTAACTGTAATTTATTAGGATCATAAATATGTATTATCATAAATCCTCTATCAACTAACCATTCAAATATATTTCTTATAATTATTTCAAATTCATTTGGTTTATTATAATATAATGTTCTTTCATCAATATATATATGAGTAAATGATTTTTTATCAAATATATTATTTTTAATTATATTTCCTTTTACAAATTTAATATTTGGATATAATGATTGTGATTTTTTTAACATATTTTCTGATATATCTACGCCTATTACATTATATTTTTGTTTTATTTTTTTACATAATTTTCCTACACCTGATCCACATACTAAAAATTTTATATATTCCTTATTTTTTACATTATCTACAACTTTTTTATATATAATATTTATATCATAATCTATATCACTATAATCTCTATATATTATTTCATATAAATTTACAAATTCAGTATCATACAATTCATCATATTTTTCATAATCATCAAACTTATCTTCAAATTCTTCAACTATTTTTCTATTAGTATATAAATAAAATAATATGGTAATTACTATTATAATAAAAAATATTTTAAATTTAATATCCATCTAATTATAATTTATAAAAAAAATATATATAAAAATATATATTATAATATATATTATAATGCAGATTCCAGAAGAGTTTAATACACTAATTGATCAAGTTGAAGATCTCCCAACAGAAATAGACAAATCAGATGATATTAAAAATAATGTTAATAATATTATTTCTTTTTGTTTAAAAAATGAAAATAGTTATATGAGAAGATATAAAATAGATGAATATAAACAAATTTGTATGAGAACTTTTACAGATTTTCATCAGAAATATCCAACACTATTTTTTTCAATAATTGAAAATCCTACTACTTTCCCCTTATATAGATTGAATGAAATGTTATTATTAAAAAAAAAAATTGAAGAAAAAGAAATTAATGAAGAGAAAGCATCTGTTCATTTAGGTCAGAAATATTATAATGAATTTGTTAAAGATACTGTTTCAGAATTGGATAAAAATATATAGAATTTTTATAGAAAACAATTTTTGTTTTCTTTATTTGTATACTTTAATTGCACAATTCTGCATACTTCTTTATGTCATTCAAAAGAGAGTTAGATAACTCACCATCATCAACTAATTCTTGAAGAAACTCAATCTCTTCTTCAAGAAAATTTTTAATTTCGTGATTAAGATAGACTCCTTGTACAAAACCGGTGTCATTTTTACCCTTTATAGATTCTTTCAACATTCCAAATGTTAAAACAATTCCTTCTTCTTTTTCTTCAATTCTTAACCCATGTTCAAAAAAAGAATATTCACAGTCTATTGAAGTAGTTGTCATCACAATATTTGTTCCGATCAATTTTTTTCTTAAAAGATTTAATTCTTCTGACATGATAGAGATTTTTACAATTTTTATTTATAAAAATACATTATAAATATACATTATATTTTAACTATCAGTTTTTAAATAATATAATTCTAATAAGAAATGTTAGATAATTCATCTATAAAATATTTTATAGATATTTTATAGATACATTATAGATACATTAATGTATTATTGATGGATTATTTAAACTGGTTTTAATATAGAATTCATAATAATTTTAATTTATGTAAAAAATAAATTCCTGGAAATGTATGTTTATTATATAATATCATATCAATTATTTGTTTTTTAAGATCTAAAATTGATATATTGTTTATATATAACCATAATAAATAAATTATAAATAATAATAATGTAATAAATATATCTTTTTTTAGTATTTTTGTATTTATTAATGTATATAATGGTAAAATTTTTAATAAAATAAACATTAATATAAAACCTATAATTATTTTTATATTTGTTTTATAATATAACATCATATAAAAAATTATTATATTCTCAGTGATACCGCAATATATTGCAAATTTTGGATTTAAATTTATAATTTTAAAAATGTATAATATATACCATATAAATATCCAATATGAAAATACTAAATCGATTCTATTCATATTATATTTAATTATTTTTATTTATATTATTTATAAATAAAATTGATGGTTAAATTAATTATAAAATTTTAATGTATGTAATTATTATTATATATGTTAAAACATATATAATTGATAACGAAGATAGATTAATAAAATAGAAATATTTTAAGCAAAATTGAGATATGTTATCATTAAAAATAATATCTATAGAGGGTGATGCATGGTTTAACTTAGATTTAAATTAGTTCACGTAAGAAAGCTACTGCACCTTCTTGTTCTTTATAAAATATATATTATAATTTTATATAAATTACTATAAAATCATCTTTAGACAAAGGCTAATCTATCTTCATTCACTATTGTTTATATCCAGTTTTATTTAGGTCTAGTTATTATTAAGAAAAATTTATTTTTATTCAATTATAATTTAATCATCTTCTTTTCGTTCTCTAAAATAATTCAATATATCATCTTTAAATTCTTCTGTAAAATCTTTTGTTGGAACTAATATACCATTATCATATTCTAAATGTTGATTAGGAGAATATTTATAATTTATTAAAATTTTCCATCTTTCAGTATATCTTCTATTTATTTTTGAACCATGGTAATGATGCATAATAACTCCTGGTACATATCCTAATCTTAATTTATTTGCTTTTTTCTGATATTCTAACATACTATTATTATAATCTTCATGGTAGTCATCATTTATCATACATGAAACCTTATTTATAATGGATAAAGCTATTATATTATCTCCTGATCCTAGTACACCTTTATCATATAATCCACCAATTTTTTCATATGCTTTACGTGTAATCGCCCATGCAAAACCAGGATGCCAATAATTAACTCCTTTTACCGAAAATTTCTTTTTTTTATTAAAACTATATCCAAATCCTGAAAATATATTTAGATTTGATTTATCATGATTTAGATCTATTGCATTTGTAAATAATTGAACAATATCTTTACATCCATTCAATATTTTTAGCGTATCTAATGCCCAACTATTACTATCAAATTCTATATCTGCATCAATCCATGCAAATGCCTTATAATTTTTAGGAAGTAAATGTTTAACACCTAAATTAACCATATTTTCTTTATGCCATATTGGAATATCTGTTTTTAATTGTAAATGATTTTTATTATTTTTATTAGTTATAATAAATCTCTGATTCTCATAAATCATTTCTACTATAAATAAATTTACATAATTTTCTTCTTCTTCAATTCTTTTCACAAATTCTTTTAGTAAAATATAACGCTTTGCATATAAACAAGGATTAGATATAACTATTATCACATTTAGCTTATCTTCAATTGGATCATTATTAGATATTGCAAATTTTATATCATTTTGTTTATAATCTATATCATCTATTTCAATTCCATTAATTACTGTCATTATAATATATTTATCTTTATATTTTTTTTATATACATTTAAATTTATTATTTTAATAATAAATTTATAAATATATTAGAGATGTTTACATAATTTATTTATCAATAATTTATTTATCAATATTTTATTGATAAATATTTTTTGTTATTTTATTAAAACTCCAAATAAATTAAGATTAAAATTATATAAAATATAAGAAAATATTTATTGGTTAATTATTTATTAAAAATATTAAATAAAATTTAAAAATTAATAAAATTACTAAAAAATATATTTTAATTTCAATGCTACTAAATTAAAGATTTTATTGTATTTTTATATATTTTTATATATTTATATCAATAAAATATATTTTTATACATTAAAAATATATTTTAAATTTATAGATTAAATAAAAGTTATTGATAAATTATAATCAATAAAAATAAAATTTAAATGAATCTATAAAAAAATTTAAATTTATTTAAAATTAAATTATTGATGTATAATTTTATATATTTTTAAAATATTGTCTTATTTTTTATTTCATTTATTAACAATAAAAATATATTTATATGTTATTTTATTGTTAATTTATTAATTTAGTAGAATTGATTTTAATTTATAATTTAAAAATATTTATTTCTTTACTTTTTTGCTTTTACTTTCTTTTCTTTATCATCTACTTTTTTTGCTTTTACTTTCTTTTCTTTATCATCTACTTTTTTTGCTTTTACTTTCTTTTCTTTATCATCTACTTTTTTTGCTTTTACTTTCTTTTCTTTATCATCTACTTTTTTTGCTTTTACTTTCT
>Ga0214919_10004075_pt1 | contig 21515 bp, 20 predicted proteins | sample LL1503_MetaG_FD_177994 | JGI IMG/M metagenome (GOLD analysis project Ga0214919, IMG submission 177994) | Freshwater microbial communities from Lake Lanier, Atlanta, Georgia, United States - LL-1503 | ecosystem: Environmental > Aquatic > Freshwater > Lake | place: USA: Georgia | collected... | reverse complement strand
GGAACAGTATTAAATCCAAACAATTCAACATTTACTGAAGGATTATTAGTTGTAATTAAATTTAAGAATCCATTAGCATTTCCACCATCAGTAACATCTTGAAAAAATATATTAACAGTATCAGCGTTATATAGCGTAGATCCAATAGTTCTTTGTGGTCTTAATAAAACAGGTGTATCAAAAAATATAATTACATTTTGTTCATTATATGGTGTAACTGATATTTGAGATACTGTCCTATAATATTGTATTGTTTCTGGAAGATTTAAATCACCTACAACTATTTCAACTAATATAAGTCTATTTGCCTGTGATGAAAATACACGAGTTGTTAAGTAAAATAAATAATAATAGTCAGTTCCTCCATAATTAAAAGATAATCCTTTTGAATTATAATAACTTAATAATTCCATTGATGATTGCACATCAGCATTAGTTGTTCCGTAATAAGGCTGAATCCAACCTTGTTCAGGAACAATTTGTTGAAATTCAACAATAGAAGATGTTTTTTCTTTATGAGGACCATTTAAAAAACGTATAATACTGTTTAAATATAATTCTTTTGTAATTTTAAAATTAGAAGATAAAATACTTAATTGGCTTACTGATTTATCACCAGATATTTTATTTACAATTGGTGATGTTTGACCTGGAAGATATGTTAATTCAATAGGAATGATATTTGCAGTATATAAATTTTTAAATTTACGAAATGTATAAGGTCTACCTGGTTGAGGAATTGCAACAAAAGGTTCATCAATAGTTACAACTTTTGTAATATTATCATAATAAACTACATTTCTATAATCACCATCAATTTCAATAGTTGTATTTATATAAAAATTAGGTATATCACTTTCAGCTTGATCTAATTGAATATGAAGTTCATCCGCACTATAACCAGTAACATTATCACTTGCAGGTTTTAATGAATTAGATATAGGTGTAGCATCATCTATTAAATCAGTATAGTTTTGAAAATAATTAGTAAAATAAGAATTATTTGCAGAATAAACAGGTACATTATAATCACAAGGATTAGGATATTGATTTCTATTTCTGTAAGTGCTATCAAAATCCATATATTTTTTAGAAATATCAGTTATATTTTCAGGATTTAAGGATTCAGTTCTTGACCTTGATAATTCTTGTTTTTTTGATAATATAGAAGTTTGTTCAACAATATATTTATTATAATTTTTTCTATTTTTAATGGATTGATCAATGGTATATTTATCTAAAGGAGATTGTTGTTTTTTTATCTTCTTTTTTTTTAATGGTTGATCATAATTTAGATAACTCATTTTAATTATTATTAAATATTCTTTATATTTTTATACAAAAAAAAATGTATAAAAATAGATAAATAAAGATTTTATATATATTAACAAAATTTCCATTTATTTCCACATTCCACACATGTTACAAAGTTTGTCATAGGTTCATCACTTGAACGAGTTTGTAATTGATATGAATATGTTTTTTTGCTTTTACATTTTGAACAAGTATGAATACCTTCACAAACTTGTAAAGGTTCAGTTAAATATTTAAATTGTTTATATTCTTTAAATTTTTGATCTGAAAAATCACTTGAATTAAACAAAACATTATTTTTACACAACTCATTATAAATATAAACAACTATTTCATACTGAGAATTTTTATTTTTTATTATATTAAAAAATAAGTTATTTATTTTTGTAAAAATTTGATATGAAACATCTATATAATTATTTATAAACTCTCCTTCTTCTAAATTATGTTCATATAATATTTTTACATTTTTATTATTTTTATACATTCTTATACAGACATTATAAACATTAGATTCAACCACTTTTATATCTTTATTATTATTTTCTTTAGTATTGTATATTAATAATTTCTCCAACATTGATTTAAATTTATCTCTTTGTATATTTAATTTTTTATCATTTTCTTTTAAATTTAACTCTTTTTCATTTTTATCATTTTTATTATTTTTACCAATACTTTGTACTAATTTATGTCCAAACATGTATTTTTTTCTTTTTATTATTTTTTGTTGTTTTATTTCATAATCTTCAAAAAAAATTTCACCTGATTCATTTATATCTTCAATTGCTTCAATTGTATCTTCAACATCTTCAATTGTATCTTCAATATCTTCTACATCTTCAATTGTATCTTCAATATCTTCTACATCTTCAATTGTATCTTCAATATCTTCTACATCTTCTACATCTTCTACATCTTCAACATCTTCAATTGTATCTTCAATATCTTCTACATCTTCAACATCTTCAACATCTTCTACATCTTCAATTGTATCTTCAATATCTTCAACATCTTCTAATTCTTCAATATCTTCTAATTCTTCTAATTCATTTTCAACATCTTCTTCTACTTCTAATTCATTTTCAATATCTTCTGGTTCATCGTCTAATTCATCTTCATTTTGGTTATAAATTTCTTTTTTATTTATTAAAATAAATTTTTCAATATTTTTTTTAGCTAGTTTACTCATGATGTTTTGTAATTTTAATAAAACATATTTAAATAAATCATTTTTTTATATATTTATTTTTTTATAAAATAACTTCTTTTTTACAAATTGGACAAAATTTATTATCTTTTAGCCAAAAAATAATAGTTGCAAACTCTAAACAGTCTTGGTCATTTTCATGAAATAAATGACCACATGGCAATTCATAATATTTTTGATTTTCTTCAATATCATACTGACATATACCACAACAAGGTTCTTTATTTTTAACAATTATACTATCCATATTTTTTGATATTAATTTAGATAGATTTTGTGTTGGTAATTTATGTTTATATTTATTATGAAATTCTTCAGGATCCATTTCTATTTCGTTTAATAACATTTCATAATCATGTATTTCTTGCATATTTCCAACTTTTTTTTCTTGTAAATAATATTGATAACTTAATGATAAAAATCTACATTTTGGAATTATACCATAATCTAATATATAATATTTTAGAATACTATATACTATATTTCTATTATATTCTTGTTCTAATGAATTGCTACAAATATTAAAAATATTACATTTACATAATTTATTTCTATCTAACCATTGAATTGCTTTATTTATTATATCATCTAATCTTATTAAAGTTAATTTGTTAAGTAAATATTCATCGTCAAAATAAGTATAAGGAGAATATCCTTCACTTATAATTTCATATACTATTTTTACTAACATAATATTTACAAATATTCTACTATTATTATTTTTATCTATTCTAATAAGATCAGTAATATGTTCTTTTATTTTATCATAATGCTTTGATATTTCTGAATGATCATTTGAAGTGTAAATATATCTTGTTGTAAATGTATATTGAACAGACATCTTTTTTATATATTTATATGTTTATATGTTTTTTATTTTAAAAATATGTATTTTTAAAATAATTATATTTTTATAAAAAAATAAATTTAAAATAAAATTAGGAACTAGAGGAAGAGGGAGTAGAAGATAAATTCTGATTTGTATTAGTTGTTTTTAACATATCAGAAACTGAACCAACAACATTTTGTAGATCAATACCATTACTTGATAAAGTAGATGTTAAGTTACTAGCAATATTATTAATATCAATTCCAGAACTATTCATAGTTTCTTTTACATTTCCCATTATTCTGTTAATATCAATAGTTCCATCTTGAAAACCAGTACTAATACTTGAAACAACTTCATTTATTACTCCAGAATTCATTAAACTCATAATTGCAGTTAATGGATCAGCGTTAGGATCAACATTTTTTTCTATTTTTTCAACGATACTAGAAATAAAATTTTCTTCCTTTTCAGTTGGTTTTAAAGTTTTTTTCAACATATTAATAGTTTCATTATTAGGATCATAATCATTATATAAAACTAATAAGTGCCCCCAAATAGCCTTTTTTGAATCTTCATCTGCTATTTTAAAAATTTCATCCATTTGAATTTTTACTTTTTGTGAATAGACAATATCATTTTGTTTTAACAATTCAGGTTTTTTTTCCATAATTGCATCTTTATTTTTCTTTAAAAAATCACGAAAATTACCAATATGTTTTCTAATAGCATCTTTGTGAGTAATTTTAGTCTTATCAAGTAAATGCTTATATAACATTAGAGAATGTTGATTTTTTCCATATAAATCAGCTAAATCGCAAACAAAATCATTAATATGACTAAATACTTTATAATTTCCATCCATTTTATAGTTTATTGTTTAAAAATTACAATATAATATATAATATATTTTTATTAGATAATAACAATTATTTAAACATATTTATATAATATTTTTTATAAATATTTTTTAAATAATATAGTTATAATCTATTTTATTAATAAATGAAAAATGTTTTTTAATATCTTCAAATTTATTATATAAACTTTCAGGAACTGAAACTAAATAACGTTCATAAATTGTATAAAAATATAATGGAATATTTTGTTCTAAAACATTTGATAATAAATCTTGAATTTGTTTTGAATTATCAAACCATATTTGTGTAAAACAAATATTAGTAAATAATAAATTTTTATTTACAAGGTTATTTGAAATTATAATATTAGATTTACTATCAAATTTAAATTTATCATAAATAAAGTTATTCCAACTATCTTTTTCAAAATATAATATTCCTTCATTTGATGTTACTTCAATCATTTTTTCAATATCTTGTAAAATCCACTCATATACACTTGAATTTATACGTGTTTGAGATCTTTGAATATCGCTATCATTAGTTGGTGAATTATTTGCAATTTGAGAAAATGCTAACAAAGGGTACATAAAATAATTATTCATACAATCTAATCTACACATATCCCAATCAATTGCATAATTCATTCCATTTGCAATTAAATTTGTTAATAATTTAGCTGCTCCTCTTTTATGAACTAAATAACAAAATGTTCCACCATATGAATTTTCCATAAACTGTTCAGGATCATACTTTTGAATAACTACTTGATCCTGTTTTCTTTCTTTTTTTACATGATTTCCTAAAAATAAAACATCCCAATCTGGTATCATATTTAATAATTGTGATGTAATATATTTTAAAAATGTTTCTGTTGAATTTGACATTAAAACATCATCTTCTAATACTAGATAAACATCATGTATTTTATCATTCATTAATTTACCCCATAATTTCATATGACTAAATGCACACCCCATTATACCTTTACGAAATAAAGCATCAGATGTGTGAAATATTTTTCTCATTTTTTGATTTAATACAATAGATTCACCATCTACTGCCTCTTCTACTTCTATGTCTAATAATGGTAATATATGTTTATTTTTCTCATAAAAATCATTGAGTCTATCTGGTCTTCTTTTTAAATTTACAACAAAAGTTTTAAATAAATTATTTAAATCAGTAGATTTTACTGGTTCTTTTATAGGTTCGTTTACTGGTTCGTTTACTGGTTCTTTTACTGATTCGTTTACTTGTTCGTTTACTGGTTCTTTTACTGGTTCGTTTACTGTTTGTAGAGGTAAACCAAACTGATTAACATTATTTAATTGATAAGCATTTGGTTTATCTTTATCAAAACGTTCATAAGTTCTTCTTCCAATATGTGAAGAGTAAACAGAATCTAAAAATGTAGTTTTATAATTTTTATTATTATATTTTATAGCATAATTCATTTCAAAATGAGGAACTAGTTCAAAATCACCAATTTCATTTAAAATAGACATTTTTGTTAAACCAGCCCTTAAAGAAAAATGAGGCCAATAATATTGACTTTTAAATTCACTTTTATTTCTTAAATATGTGTATTTTTGAATTTCTAACTGAACCATATTATTATTTTCAATGTGTTCATGTTCAAAATAAAATTGTTGAACAAAATCATCTTTTACATATGATTTTAAAGAACCACCAACTGTTTCAAAACATTTATATCCTTCTCCGTAGTTTTTATTAATCAAACATTGTCCATATTCTGGTTTTATATTTATTATATTTAGACATTTAGTTAAATAGTTATCTTTATAAACAAATTCCCAATCATCTTCTAAATTAAATAAATATTTTGTTTTAACCATATTTTTTAACATATTCATACTTTGAATATGACCTTTTTCATTTTTATTTTTAAAAATAAATGTAATAAATGGATACAAATTCATCATTTCTTTTCTATCGCTTTCATCTGAATTATCGTCTATAACAATCCATTCTTTTACTAAATGTAAATCAGTACAACATTCTATAAAAGAATTTACAGTTCTTTTAAAAAGATCAATTCTTTTACAAGTTGTTGTTGTAATAGTAATTTCTTTAGTAATATCATTTTTATTTTTATTAAAAAATAAACACATATTTTTTATATTCTCAATGTTATATTCAGAATAACAACCATGTAACAATTCAAATATATCCATCATTTTCATAAAAGATTCATCAACATTTTTATCTTGAGTTGTATTGTATTTTTTTAAATTATTCTTGTATTCTTTTACATATTTGTTAAAAACATATTTTAATAAAGTTTGTTTTTCATTTTCATCTAAAGTTAATTTATTATTTTTAAATAACTCAAAAATAGAGTTATAATTAGAATCTAATTGAATAGTTAAGTTTGACATTTTAAATTATATTAATTAAATTTATTAAATTAAATATATTTTATTACATAAATGTTAATGTTTAAAATGATTAATATAAATAAACAAATATTTTTAATTATTATTAAAATTAAAAATATAATATATATAAATTTGATTGATAATTATTATAAAAAAATGCTTATTGAGTACCAGTGGCAGCAATACCATATACCAAATATGAACCAGAAACACCTAGAGAACCAGATGAAACATAGTTAAAGTCAATAACCAATTGACTGAGAGTTCCTCTTGGATTACCACCTTGATTGTTGGTAGGTCTTCCTGGAATTAAAATTGAACCAGTACTTTCATTAGCAGAAGCACCAGTATTACCACCAGCAACAATAGCACAACCAGTCATAGCAGTATTAATAACTGGAACAATTAAAATATCACCAGCTTGGACAGAGTTGGTATAACTAGGAGTAGGTAAACCATTGCTTTGAACACCCAACCAGTTAATTAATTGATTAGCAGAAGGTAAAAGATAAGCAGTGTTAGTGTAACCAGGATTGACACGGAGAGCTGAACAAGTTAAATCTTCACATGTAACAATAACATTTGTTCCTGCTTGAGTACCAGTAGCCAATTGTGAAGGACGAACCTTTTGTAATTGTAAAGGAGCATTACGATTCACAGGGTTTTTCAAAATAGGGTTCTTAACTTGAAAGTTGTTGAAATAGTTTTGATTAAGATAAGACATTTTTTTGTTATATAAAAAAGATAATATTTTTTTTTATTTTTTTTTATTACTAGTATAAAAAATTATATATTAAATAATATTTTATAATAAACATTATAAATCATGATATTTAAACAAATTATAAATGATTATATCACAGATACATATATTTATTTTTCAAATATAATAAATTATTATATAAACTTTTTTAAAAATAAAAATAATATTAAAAGTGTTCATAATGAAATATATTTATATTTAAATGATATAACTAATAAATGGAATTCAAATAATATAAAAAACATTGATTTAATATGTGATATTATTTATATTTATAATAAATATAACATTAATTTAAAATCTTTAAACAAAGATATAGAATTATATAATCAATCTGTTAATACAAAACAAGAAGAAAATAATAGTGATATTCAAGATCAAGATATGAAATATTATACTCTAGGTTGGTATATGTATCAAAATATATTATCTAAAAATTAATTACAAACTATTTATATCATGTATTTCGTGATTAATAGAATTTAAATTACTCATACTATTAATATTATTAAAATCTGTAAAGTTTCGTAATATTTGTTCATCACTAAATAAATCTGGCTTATATTCTTTAACTTCTCTTATTTTTGAATTTATCATTTCTATTAAAGTTTGTATATGACATACAAATAATCTATCATCTGAATAAGTATGTTGTAAATTTGTCAATCCGTTTATAGATAACATTAAATCGTTAATTATACTCATTATAGATATTTTATCAATAGGTTTTTGAGTATATGTATAATGAGTTATAATTTCAAAAACTCTATTAAATGTCATTGTTAAAAAATTTAATGTTGTATCTCTACTTTCTTGGTTAAATAAACGAGAAATAGATGTAAACATATTTTTAGGTTGTATATACATACTTTTTACATTTATTTTTTCATCCCTTTTTACCATAGATATAAACTTTAATCTTGTAATTATTTCATGTGTACTCTCCAAGGGACCTTTGTTTGAATTTAAACAAATATTTTCATGTAACATCTTTAAAACAGGTGTAGCATAATTCATTTATAATAAATTATTATTTTATTATATTTATATATAGTCTATATAACATAAATATTAATACTTCTTTTTACTTTTCCATTTATATTAAATAACTTTTTTAAATAATATTTATATTATTTAAAAAAACGATATGTCTAATTTTAATAAAATAATTTCTATTAAATCTTTTAATGATTTAAATTCACCAAAAATAAATGAAAATAAAGATTTTATTATTTTATTTTTTTATTGGCAACAATGTGGAGCATGTCATATGGCTATACCAATTGTTTCTGAAGTGTATGAAAAAAACTATAATAAAAATTATAATTGTAAAATTATAAAAGTTCACACTCAAGATATTAATAGAAATGATAAATTGAAAGATTTATATGAAGGTGGTGTTCCTGCTTTTAGAGTTTTAAAGAAAAATGGTAAATCTTATAATACTTATAATTTAAAAAATGATAAATATAATTATTCCACAGATGGTTTTGCTGGACAAAATTATAAAAATAATAATAAAAATTATTTATCTACAAAAAATACATTAATTGATTGGATAAATAGTTTTTCAAAACCATCTATAAAAGAAAATTATAATTTAGATAATTTAGTTTATAATCTTGATTCTCCTAGAATTAAAGAAATGAAAAAAAAAGTATATGTTGAAAAAAATAGTGATGATGGAAGTGGATATACAGTAATGCAACTTTGTGATCCTTATGTAAAGGAATTAAATAAATCTTTTAATAAGATTATTAATGATAAATTAAAATCACTAAAAAAATATTAATTTTCATCATTCTCTTCATTATCATTATCTCCTTCTTCTTCATTTTCATCTTCTTCATTTTCATCTAAATCATCTTCACTATTTTCGTTATTTTTATTTTGTGATTTTATCATAATTTTATGTAATTCAACTTCTTTTTTTTCTACTTCAGAATCTGCAAAATACATTACTGATGGTTGTAAATATCTAAATCCATGTTCTTTACAATATTCTATATCTTCAATTGATAATTCAATAATTTTATCACCTTGTTGTCTTCCAACAATATTTTTATTTACTGGGTGAACAACTAAATCGTTTGATAATACATAGTTATTATATGAATTTCTCTTTGCTTGTATTTTTTGTTTATTGAACACATTTAATTTCTCAGATACTTCTTTTATTTCCTTTGGTTGTTTCTCTTTATTTTCTTTTGGTTGTTTCTCTTTATTTTCTTTTGGTTGTTTCTCTTTCTTCTCTTTTGATTGTTTTTCTTTATTTTCTTTTGGTTGTTTCTCTTTCTTCTCTTTTGATTGTTTCTCTTTATTTTCTTTTGGTTGTTTCTCTTTATTTTCTTTTGGTTGTTTTGGTTTTGAATCAGATAACTCTTGATTAGATATTTGAGAAATTACTTCATTTTCATCAATAATGTCAATTGAATGTTTTTTACACAATTGTGTATTATTAAAAGATTTTAAACCACACGATTCTCCCTTATTTTTACCTTTTTTTAAAATGTATGTGCAAATAGTTGAAGACATTTTTATTATAAATTGTTTTTAAATTATATTAATTATTTTAAACTAATAAAAGTATAAAATAAAAATCATTTTTTATAATTTTTTATGTTTAATAAAAACATAAAAAACACATTAAAATAAATTTAATATTTACTTACGACTAGTCCACCAGTTTAAGACAACTACAGTTAATAAACCGAGAACAAGAGCATGAACAACGTTCAATAACATTGGGATATTTTGACAAGTGTTACCTTCAGAATCAGTAACTTCCTTTACTTCAGTTGGTAAACCAACCATAGCTAAAGTGTTACCAACTAACTTCCAAGTAGCAGGAAGAGTTACAATAACAAAGAGAACAGCAACAACAACTGCTAAGGTATTTCCTTTTTTAGAACCAAATGATTTTCCAGAAGATGAAAACATTTTACTTATATATTTTATAATTATAATATAAAAAAAAATAAAAAAAAAATTATTTTATAATTTAAGTTGTATTTTTTATAAAAAATAAATTAATTCATATATAACATTATTGGTACTAAAACAATTAATACAGCAGTAATAATTAATTCCATTGTTTCAATTGCATCTTTATTTCCATTTGTTAAACATTCATTATCAATTGCACTGTCGTGATTTTTAGCTTTAACTGCAAATGGAATATAAGCTATAAATATACCAAAATTTAAAATAGCTAAAAGTCCAAATGCACCTATTTTAATTCCACTTAATTTATTTCTATTCATTATAATTAATGCTATTAAAGTTAAAACAGATAAACCATATAAAGTACAAGCAACAGCTGGACCTCCAACATTAGGACAATCTTTACCATTATTATTTCCAACAGCTTCCATAACTGAACGAGAAACTAAAATACAAATATTTATGCTTACAAATAATAATAATAATATTTTTGAAGCTGCCATTTTATTTTCAAATGCTTTTATAGCATTATTATGATAATCAATTGTAACTGTAGACGACATTTTTATTAAATATAATTTATTAATACAAAAGAAAATAAAAAAATGAATTTATAAAATTAAATATAAATTAATTATTATATCAAAAAATGTCAGTAAATATTAATAATATTATTAATAATTGTAGTATTGAAAAAAGACAGAAAATTATTTCTGATTTAACAATTGATTATCAAGAAACAGAATTTGGAAGAAAACCAAGTTTTCATTTATTTGAAATTGATGAAACACCTTTTTATAAAAATATATGTGTTCCTTTTTCATATTATTATCATTATTTGTCAAATGAAGGAAAAAAAAATATTAATGATAATGAAAAAAAAGTTTATCCAAAAAGTGAAAGTAATTACAATTTTGTAGGAACTTTAACAGAAAAACAAGAAATGGTAAAAGATGAAGTATTTGAAATATTAAATAGAACAAAATCAGTTATATTATCATTTCATTGTGGTTTTGGAAAGACTATTTTTTCAATTTATATAACATCGCTTTTAAAATATAAAGCTTGTATTTTAGCACATCGTGTTAATTTAATTGATCAATGGTATTATTCAATAAAAAAAGTATGTCCAGAAGCAAATATACAAATACTTGATACAAAATCTGCAATTGATAAATCTAATGATTTTTTTATTATTAACAGTTTAAATGTTTCTAAACGTTCAAAAGAAGATTTTAAAGAAATTGGTATTTTAATAGTAGACGAAGCACATACTATTTGTACAGAAAATTTATCTAAAGGTTTATTTCATTTTCAACCTAAATATATGATTGGACTAACTGCTACACCATATAGAACAGATGGAATGAGTATTATTTTGGAACATTTTTTTGGTCCTGAAATAATTGAAAGAAAATTAAGAAGACCCTTTAACGTATATATTCTTAAAACTGGAAAAAATGGTCCTGTAAAAATAGAATCAGAAACTAAAATAAATAAAATGGGAAAATTAGATTGGAATTCTGTATTAAAATCACAATGTTTAAATGAAGGTAGAAATAAAATGATTGTAAATATTATAAAATTTTTTAAAACTAGAAACATATTAGTTTTATGTAAATTGGTAGAACAAAGTAAATTTCTTTTAAATAAATTAAAAGAAGCAGAAGAAGATGTTGATATGTTTGTATCAACACAAAAAAAATTTAATCATGATAGTAGAATTTTATTATCTACATTTAGCAAAACAGGTGTTGGATTTGATCATCCTAAACTTGATATGTTAATTATAGCATCAGATGTTGAAGAAGGAATAGAACAATATGTTGGAAGAATTTTTAGAAGACAAGACACAACACCTATAATAATTGATATATTGGATGAATTTCGCCCTCTTTATAATCATTATTTAACAAGACGTAAATTGTATTTAGATACAGGAGCAGAAATAAATGATTATAAAAAAATATTTCCTTCTCCATTATTTAATTAACATTAAATAAATTTTATTGCAAAAAATTATAAAAAAATTTTTATATTTTTATATACTAAAAATATATTATTCTAAAAATGTCAGGAATGTTCAAAAATTTTAATATGATGTCTGATGGACCTAAAGTAGTTTTGACATTAGCTGCAGTTTCTTTATGGATTGCTTCTTATACAATGAATAAGAAAGCTCTTGAAAGTTTAGAATCTTCTCAAATGGGTGAAATGAAAAATCAAATTACTCAATTAAAAAATGTCATTTGGGCATTATATGCTGTATACTTATTACATTATTTCTTGAATACTTATAGTCCTGCATATGGAATGTTAAGTGGTAATACCAATGTTGGTGTTATTGGAACTGTTTTAACTACTATTTTAGTATTATGTATTACTCATGTAAGTAACATTTGTACTGATGCTAATTGTGATATTTCTACTGCAAAGAGTTCACTTGAACGTATTAATATTTTACTTGGAATTTTAGCTGTTGTTCATGTTGGTACTTTAGTTGTATTTATGATGAGTCCTGCTTCTAAAATTGGTTTTACTTCTGAAATATTAGAATTATTAAGAACTTCTTCTTTTAAAGGTAGAGGAAATAGACGTAGTCCACTTTTACCAATGGAACATGGTTCAATTGACTATTATTAATTGTAATTAACACAATTAAGTTTTTATATACTGTATTTTTTATAAACTTTAAAATTTATAAAAAATTGAATTTATTTTAATTATAATTATTTAAAAATAAATTAACATTCAAAAATGAATAATATTAATCAAGTTGTTTTAACACCAGATCAAAATGAATTAATAACAGAATTAGATACTTTTATGAAAGATAATAGATGTTATTTTGGAGTATATGGACCAGCAGGTTCTGGTAAATCATTCACAATTAGTTATTTCATTAACAAAAATTTATTATATGACATCGTCATATTAAGTGGTACAACAAATAATGCATGTAGAGTTTTAGAACAAAGTTTAGATACACATAATAATATAACCATATATGAATTTATTAGAAATATAAATATAGTTATTTCAGAATTAATTGTTAATATTGATTTATTAGAAAATGAAAAAAATAATGTTAAAAATAAAGATAATGTTATTTTATATTTTAATAAAATAAAATTTTTACTTTTTAATTTAAAAGAAAAAGCACGTGCAATATTACATTGTGAAAATGATGAAGAAGAAAATGATGAAGATATTGAAAGAATAAATGATAGGAATAAAACATTAAAATATTTTACAAGTGATAATATAAAGGAAATTGAAAATGAAATACAAATATTTATATTAACAGAATGTTCTGAAATTATTTTAGAAAAACTATATATTAAACACATAAATAATTTATTGGAAAATATTTTTATGAAAAAAAAATATATTAAAACAATACATTCTTTACTATCATTTGAACAAAGTAGAGATGAAAAACATAAAATTGTATTTTTACCTGGTAAAAGTAATATTGAAGAAACTAAAACAAAAAATGGTATTAAATATAAATTCTCACCAAAGTTAACAGGAAAACATAAAAGTAAATATGAAGATATGAATAATGATGAAAAAACAAATTTTGATAAAGATTATTATGAAAAATGTTTTCAAAAATTAAATGATTCTAAATTATTAATTGTTGATGAATCATCTATGATGAAAGAAATTGAATTTAAATATGTTATTTATATTTGTAAAATATTAAAATTAAAGGTTATATTTTTAGGTGATAAATACCAATTGCCTCCTGTTTATGATAACATTTCATCAAATAATGAAAACGAAAATGAAGTTGAAAATGAAGTTGAAAATAAATTTGAAAATGTTATTGATTATAGTCCTGCTGTTAAGTTAAAAAGTAGTTATACATTATCTACCATTAAAAGAACCTCAAATCCAATTTTACAAGAAATATATAAATCTTTTAGAGATTTAGTAGAAAAAACAAGTCAAGGTAAAGTAAAATTACATAATATACAATTTACAAAAAATATAAATCCAACAGATAAATATTTAATTAAAAATAATACTGAAATACAAAATGTCATTGAATATGTAAGTTTAACTGATTCTAAACTTGAAAATACAAGAATTCTTTGTTATTCAAACAAAGAAGTAAATAGAATGAATAATATAGTAAGACATCATTTATATGGTGATATTAATCAAAAATATGTAATAAATGAAAAGTTATTAATAACTGATTATATGACTTTGCCAAAATTAAATACAAAACAATTGATATTAATAGAAAAATGTTTTGAAAGTAATAATAAAATACATTTTAATTATATATATCATAAATTAACAGAAAATAATACAGGCACAATTGTTAAAAATAATAAATTAGAATTCACAGAATTATTAGAAGCTTTTAAAGAAATTAATAAAAAAGAAAATAAACTTAAATTGTACACTAGTAGTATCATTAAAATAATAAAAATAGTAGAAACACAAGTTTATATAAAAGAAAAGATATTATGTATAAGTGTTGTATTTATAAATTATGAAAATAATATTTCTTTATTCTTTATTTTTAATAATAATAAAGAAAACGACTATGTTAATCATATATTAAAAACAGAAAAACAACTTATTAAATTAAATACTGATTTATTTAGATTGCACAAATGTAATAATAGTTGTAATGAAGATATTAAAAAACATGTTTGTTCTGAATGTGAAGATTCTGGTATGACATGTATACATTATTTACAAACTTGTGAAAAAGAAAATTGTACTCTTGTATGTAATGGATGTTATGAATGTGATCCTAATTGTTTAAATTGTGCAAAGAATCATCGAAATAACTATTCAACTATATTATGGAACAATTATATTCATAAAGAACATTTACTAAAACCAAGTATTAATTATTCTTATGCTACAACTGTTCATAAAGCACAAGGTCAATCTATTGATAATATAGTTGTTGCTGAATATAATGTAGCAAATTGTATATTATATAATAAAGAAGTTTCAGAATATCAAAAAATGTTAACTTATCCAACTTGTATGTATACAGCCGTAACTAGAGCTAAAAACATTCTTATTCGTTTAAAATAAATATTAATATAATTTATGTTAAAATTTATTTTATTATTTTTATAAAATAATAAAATACAAATAATATAAAATGAACATTGATATTTTTTTAAATAAATATAAACCAATTATATATTTTCATAGTGATGAAAAATATTTTCCATGTAATGCTGATTATTTTGTTAAAAATTCACATCTTATAAAAAATAATAAAACTATTGATACTGAAATGAATCAGACTAAATTATCAAAAATTGAAGGTGATGATAAGACATTCATACAACCTATAAATGATACAATAATATATGGTTTTAATCATAATTATCAAGATTCTCCTTTATATTATTTTGTAAGAGATGACATTGTTAAAAATAAAATATTTATATATTTCTTTTTATTTTTCGCATATAATGGAAGTTATAATATTTTAAATATTGCTGAAGTTGGTTCACATTATAATGATGTTGAACATTTCACTTATCAAATTGATAAAAATACTGGTATTTTAGAACGTATATTTTTTTCTGCACATGGTTCAAATGAAGGAATATGGAAAAATGAAAATGAAATAGAATTTATAAAAGAAAATAATACGTCCGACCTTAGTAGCCCAAAAAGACCGGTATTGTATTGTGCAAAAAATGGACATGGATTTTATTATAAACCTGGATGTATATTTAGATTTTTTGGTTTTGCTAATGATTTAACAAATAAAGGTTATAAATATTCTGATTTTAATTATATTAAAATAGATAAACCAGAAGATAAAAATTTTAATCCTGAATTATATGGATGGTTTTATTCTAATATTAGAATGGGATTTGATGGAACTAAGGATATTTACAAAAGAAAATATCTATTAGAAGAAGATAAAGGAACATATTTTCAAAAAATCATTCCTGAATCTGTTTATGATTTTTCTCCTAATTTTACTTATTTAATTATAAGTGTATTAATAATGTATTTTATTGAAAATTACTTTATTATTCAAGACAGATTAAAAAAAACAATATATATTACATTTATATTTATTTTAATAATATTATTATTTAAATTTTTAAAACAAACAATAAATAAAATATAATTTAAAAAATAAATAAAAAAGAAGAGTAAAAATATAAAACAAAATAAATAAATTTTTAATTATTTCATTTTAATTAATAATAAAATGAAATACCTGGTAATATACATATTAGTAGTATTTATACTATATTCTTATTTAAAATATTATTGTTATGAAGATCAACAGAATATTTTAAATACAAATAATACTAATTCTAATTTAAAATCTAATATTAGTGGTTCTGAACTTTCACTTGATGGTAATTCAGAACCATTCTCTATAATTCCTTATAAAAGGTTTCATAATATCGATAGAAAAAATTTAAAATCTTATAAAGATAATTTATCTGGTTTACATGATGATTTTTATTATCCTTTTATTTCAAATGTTAATTATAAAAAAAAAATAAATGAATATTATAATAACGATCAAGCTAAAATAAATTGGAAAAGTTTTGGAACAGATATAACATCAGATTATGTAAAACAAAAAAAATCACAATTTAGAGAAATATCAACTCCAAATATTACAATTGAAAAATTTAGTTTTAATGATTCAAATAACTTTAATAAAATTCCATTTTTAATTAATACAGATACAATAACAAAACAAGATAGAAATGAAATAAATTTATCTAATTTACTTTCACCAAAAATAATAGAAACATATGATAATGTTACAGGTGCACAAAAAATAAAATCATTTGGTCTTGTAATGAAAAAACAATCCAAATCTGTCAATAAATTATCAAAAACTTTTAGATCTATTAGATTTAAATCAGATATTCAACTACCAAAAGAGTTTAATGGTCCAGAAATATGGAAAGATTATTTAACTCCTGTATCCGATCAAGGTAAATGTGGCAATTGTTGGGCACATGCTAGTTCAGCAGTTTTAGCAGATAGATTTGCTATTTTATCTTTAGGAAAAATTAAATTTACTCCTTCTCCTTATGAATTAACTATTTGTTCATTTGATTTTCAAAAAGTTGATATTAAAAATGTTTGGAAAAATAAAGAAGAACTTGAAAAAATGGATACAAGAATGCATGAAAATAGATCTTGTAATGGAAATAATTTATATGACACTGCTACTTCATTATTTACTGAAGGAGTAACTGAACTTAGTTGTTTTCCTGATAAATTTACAACTGGTGGAAAAAGTGTTAATATTGGAGAAACAGAAAATACTAATGATTTTCCTTATTGTTATAATGTTACTGGTATTGAATTAGATACTTGTGTAGATGGAAAAACACCAATGAGAAAATATAGATGTAAAACAGCTTATGTATGTTCTAAAGAAAACGATGATATAAGTTTAAAAGAACGTAAATTAATGTATGATATTTATAAATATGGTCCTATTATTGTTGGTTTCATATTATTTCCTGACTTTGTTTATGACTATGATGGTAAAAGTATTTATACTCACTCTGATAAATCAGGAGGAGAATTAGGTGGACATGCTGTTCGTCTTGTTGGTTGGGGTGAAGAAACTGTAAAAGGAGAAGTTGTTAAATATTGGTGGATTGCTAATTCTTGGGGAAAAAGTTGGGGAATTAATGGTTATTTTAGAATGAAAAGAGCTATGCCTGAAATACAACTTGAAGATAATGTTATGTCTATTATTCCTGATTTTCCTGGAATGACTATAGATGATCCTAATTTAGAAGCTGTTGAAACTGAAAAAGATAAAGACGTTCAAAATTATACTGGACATTCTCTTGATAAAACTACTGGTTATTATAATACTTCTATTGAAAAATTAAAAAAATGTGAAATTCGTGGTAAAATGTTTCCTTATATCAATTCCAATTTTATACAATATTTACCAAAATATAAGGAATTTTTTGCAGCTAAAGTTATTGATCATATATATTCAAATAAAATAAATGAAATATCTTATTCTAATGATATTCCAACTTATTATTGTGACCAAGATTATACACCTAAAGAAGAAACTCCTTCAAAAGAAGATTCAGATAAATTAAAAGATTCTATAACTCAAAAATCATCTACTACAAATAAAAATAATCAAAACATAAATAATATTGAACCTGAAGATAAAAGTACAATTAATAAATATATATGTAAAGTTGTTAATTATGATTATTTTGATATTATATATCTTTTAATATCTGTTATTTTTGGTTTAATTATTTATTTTACTATTTATTATGAAACTAAACCAACATCTACTACAATAATAAAATCTGAAACTAAACCAACATCTACTACAATAATAAAATCTGAAACTAAACCAATAAATAATAGTAAACAAGATTCAGTAGCAAGTACAAATATTATAATTGATTCAAAGAGTCCAACCATGGCTGAAAAATTATTAATAAATAATCCATCAATTTCAACATAAATTTTAAAAAGTATTTACAAAAAAAATTTATAATAATAGTTTAAATCATTTTATAATATTATTATAAAATGAATATATATAATAATTTAAATAAAGAAGAAAAATATTTAATACTTGTTCGTAAACTCAAAGAAGCATTTTACTCATTTACTGATGATTTACTTGAAGTATTTCCAAAAAATAATAATATTTTTATTCAAAGAATAATTGTACATCAGCTTCCTGATACTTCATTGTATAAATTATTAAAAAAAAATATAAATATTAATTTAATTGAAGAAAAGGATATTTTATATTTAAAATATGATTTATATTTTTTAAAAGATTATGAACAATATTTAAATGAAAATATATCTTCAAATTATTTCTCTTTTAAAGAATTAATTAATTTAAATGAATCAAATAGTACTCTTGAAGAAAACATTGAAATGATATGGGACTGGATTGATATTTTAATAGTTATTATTAAAAATATTGATAAACTATTGGATTAATACAAAAATAATTTGATATTTTTATATTTGTAAATATAAAAATATTGTTGTTATTTACTTAATGAAAACTAGAAATTCTTTTGCTTCTAAAAAAGGAACTACCAAATCTAAATCTAAAAAGTTCAACCAAGGTAATTCTAAAAAATCTAAAAGTTTAAAAAAATCTAAAATTTCTAAACTTTCTGAAAAATCAAAAAAATCATTATCTAAATCTCTCATAAAATCTAAATGTAAAAAAACAAATAAAATAAATAAAGTAAACTTTAATATAGTATTAGATTTAGATAATACTATAATAAGTTCTCTTACTAAAGAGGAATACAATAAGAGAAAAATTGACCATGATCTTAAATTTACATCTATTTGTGATGGAATGTATTATACTTTACCTCGTCCTCATTTAAATGAATTTTTAAATTATATATTTCCACGTTTTCATGTATCTGTTTGGACTGCTGCATCAAGAGATTATGCAAAAGAAATTATTCAGAAATTTATTATTAAAGGAAAAAAAAATAGAAAATTAAGAGGTTTTTTATATGATATTCATTGTAAAGAATCTATGAACGCCATTAATCCAAAAACTATGAAAGATCTACGCTATTTATATATATCTAAAAATAAATTATTTAATGAAAATAATACTGTTATTGTTGATGATCTTAAAGAAGTTTTAAATAATAATAAAAAAAATTCAATTGATTCCCAATATTTTGATTCTTCTAAAAAATCTGCTCCAAATGATACATTCTTATTAAAACTTATGAATGATCTTGAACCTGTTTATCAAAAACTTTGCAGTAAACAACAAAAAGAATAAAAATTAATGAATAAAAATTAATGAATAACTGGTTTATCATCTATTGGTCCTCTTTCTTTAGCCATTTCAGCGGCAATGTCTTTAATATCTTTTTTTGTTTTTGAACTTATAATAGGGTCAATTGTGTTATCTTCTTGTTCTTCCAATATATTATCTAAAATTTCTGCATCTTCCATCTCAATATTAGTATCTTCTTCTTCATCATCTGTTGTATCTTCATCCTCTTCTTCTATTGTATCTAATTGTCTATTTGATTCTAATACTGTTAATGACGATCTTGCCATCTTCTTATGTTCTTTTCTACCTTTTGGTATCATTCTTTTTGAACTTATTCCAATATTCATATCTCTCTTAAAATCTTCTGGTATTGGTTCTTTTATTCTTGGAATATTTTTCATTTTTAACTTTTTTTGTTGAGGATTTCTTGTTCCTAAACCTTGTTGAGATATTTTATCACCTAAACCTTGTTGTAAATTTAAAGATGTTATATTTCCCCCATTATAATTATGAACAATTTCGTCCATATTATTATCTAAATTCATTTGTTGATTTTTACCAGTTATCAATGGTGTAATTCCTTGACCGGGTTGTAATATATTTTTACGTTTTGCTAAATTTTCATTTGTTTTTATTACCATAAATGCTTCCATATTCTTATTAAAAAATGTTACTAATGAAAGTAATTCATTTCCATAATGAACATTTACATTTCCATTTTCAAATAACATAAATATACATGGAACATATTGTAATTTATATTTTGAATTCATTAATCTCTTTCTTACCAGTGAATTATCTACTGATATCATATTCAATATTACTTTATAATTTGGATGCAATGAATTAATAAATTGTTCACATAATTTAGAATATTTACTGTAAAATAAAATTATTTTTTTTAAATTCATATTATTTTGACTGTTTAAATAATTAAAAAACTCTTGTATTTCTGTTGTGCCATTAGAATTAGTTTGAACAGGTTGATTAACTTGTGAATTGTTTAATATATTAATTTGTGGATTCATTGGATTACTTAGATTGTTCATTATAGTGTTATTTTTATTTTTATATTTTTATGTTTTATATTTATTTTATATTAAAAAATAAATATAAAATATTTTTTTATTATATAATATTTTACTAAATTAAAATGTCTATTTTTAAACCATACACTCCAACATATTTTTCTGATGAATTTGATTCTACTAGAAGAGTTATCCCTCAAGATTATAGAGAAGATTGTTATTATACTTTCTTTTCTCAAAGAAATGTTTACAATATAAGCTGTGAAGTAACCAGAAGATTACAAGGTGTTCATCCTGATAAGAAAAATATTATTGTTTCTGATGAAAATATTTTATCTGTTATGGATAGTTTTTATAATTCTACTTA
>Ga0214919_10004074_pt1 | contig 21517 bp, 23 predicted proteins | sample LL1503_MetaG_FD_177994 | JGI IMG/M metagenome (GOLD analysis project Ga0214919, IMG submission 177994) | Freshwater microbial communities from Lake Lanier, Atlanta, Georgia, United States - LL-1503 | ecosystem: Environmental > Aquatic > Freshwater > Lake | place: USA: Georgia | collected... | reverse complement strand
ATGGTGCGTGACAACGTGAAATGCCTGTCGCGCCGGACGTGGTGCACGACCAAACGCGTGGACCGGCTGCAGTGCCGCCTGGATCTTTACGTCGGCGCGCACAATGCGATGATTGATTTGAAGCACCAAGGTCGAGGGGCGCAGAAGGTCTGGCCGCTTGGTGTGCTGGCGGTGGCCCCGCCAGGCGCAGCGATGTAGAGCAGTTTAAGATGATTTGATGAGAAGGTCAGCAACGACTTTCTCGGCGATGGCTTTTGACATGCGTCCGAAATCGGCGCGGAAAGCTTCGTTTTCCCGCAGGTGATTATTCCGGGGAGATGTTGAAGGTCGCACCGACAGGAAACTTTCGGACTGGACGTAGGTTTTTTCAAACAAGAGGGTGCGCTTTTCCAAGTGCCATAGCTGGACATCTACTTCGATCAAGACTGCAGTAGAGGGCATCAGTTCCGCGGCTTCGGTCAAGTTTCGGAATTCCCGATAACTCGGCATGCTCTCCTGGCTTGGTGATATCGTTGCCGGATCTTTTGTCATCGATTGTGGTTTGACGACAGTTCCTGTTGGTGAAAACCGGGCGTTTTTGATCCGCACCCGGAGGATGGCATCAGCCTTCGATCGTGAGGCCAGCATCAGGTGTCCCTCTGCGGCAATCGTGCGTTGCAATTCTTCCCACAGAAGTTCATGAGGCAGAATTTCCCGGCTTGTATCGTAAACCGGTTCAACGGACACCGTGCGAATTCCTTCGGGAGCCGAAACATGCAAGTTGGTAAAACGATAAACGCAGCCGCTAAGGCCAATGAAGGCGATGAGCGTCACAGCTATTGCCAGCAGTTTTTTTAATTTTTGCGAATGATTAAAGTGCATCGCGCCTTTTTGAATTCCCTGTTTTATCTGCCCTGATCGTCTATTTTTTTGGCATTGGGCTTCGATGGAGCATCACAGCTGAGGTATAATAGGATCAAGCCCTAAAAACAGCGAGCACTCAAAATCATGACAGAATCCACCATCTTTGATTTGATTTCCGATCGGGATGGGCTGGTTTGGCAGGTTGTCTTGACCAGACATCTGGGCCCCGCCCGGCAGCGCGCCGATAAGCTGGTCTGGCAGGTGCATATGCATGCTGAAGCCAAGGTCACAGGAGCGTTACTGGTGGATAGCGGGACTTTGTGTCGAAGTGGAGATTCCAGGCTGCTTCAGATTTTAGGGAATGAATCCATTGTTTTGAGGTCTGGGGAAATACGGTTCGAGGCCATCGAAGAAAAACAGATCCCCCGGAGTGCGGTTGAGGCGGTGGTTGGACTAAGAAAAACCCTTTTATCCTGCGTGGTTAAGGATATAAAGGCGCGAGCCGTCACCCGACAGGTCGAGAACCTTTGTTCTTTTAGTTGAGCGAAAAAGCATTGACCCCCCTCCCGCTCCTTGCATATCCATATCAGTCTGACGCGACATCGATTTCTACTTATGTCCAGCTTACGGAAGTGGAGTAATTTTACCGCCATGCTCGAACTGATACCTGAGAAAATTAACGAAGCGGTGATCCTCAATCTCGGCAAATCGTGTCCGCACAATGCGACCGATTGCAGTGCCTGCCAGGATCTTGCGGTAGGTCTGCACAACTGGCTCGTGGCCCATGAGTTCCGCTATCTTATTTTGGACTTCCAGGACGAGAAGGAAGTTTGCCCCGGTTTCCTTGAGGAGGTCCTGCAGCTCTGGAAGCGAATGCGAGTTCCGTTCCTTTTTTCCGGTGCGATGGAGCGGCCCCGCAAGATAATCGAGAGCTACAACTACCATTTACGTTATCCGTTCTATATTACGCCAGAAGAAGCCGTTCGTTCGCTGGCTCCCGCTAATGTGAATGTGGCTGCGAAAATGGAAGGTATCCAATTTGGTGTGCCGATTCCGATGAGCCGCCTTCGCCCAGCTGGTCGTTCTGATGTCGAGGCAGATGCCGGGCCGGCCGATGATGTCGATGTTGACGCTGATGCGGGAGACGGCGACGACGAGTAATCCTTAAACGGCAGCCCGTTAACCCGATGTTAACGGGAGCAGGCTATGGACGATTCGAAGATCCGCGCAGCCGTTCCAGATCACGGATAATAACAGTTAAATTTTCCCGGACAGTTCCAAGCTGATCCGCATCCGGGTATTTTTTAACAGCCTCTTCCAGAATTGATTTTGCCTTGTCCAGATACGACCTTTTTGTCCCTGAATCGTTGGCTTGGTTTGCGGCGGAGAAGGCCTGAGCTGCCTTGCGTCTCATGTCGCGCACCGCTGAATTTGCAAACTCCTTGGATTTTTCCTGGGACAATTTGTAAAGAGGGCTGATTGTTTCCACGCGCTTCAAAGTTTCGATTGCCTGGTCGAACTGGCCTTCGTCAGCCTGGCGTCCAGCATCGTTGATGACCAGGTCGCTGGAGTGCAAATCACTGACACCGCCTGTGCCTTCAACGATGGCCCGTGCCGCGTCTCCCGTGGGCGGGGTGGAATCAACGGGTGCCGGTTTGATTTCAGGAGCAACGGCCAAATCTTGGCCGTACCGTTCAGACAAGTTTCGCCATTCGCTGACCTGCTTCACCGTCGCGGAGCGGAGGCGCGCGTTAAACGCCTCTGAGTTTCGGCCCTTCTCGGCGGCAAAGGTGATCAATCTGACTACCGATGCGCTTTGCAGGAATGGATTCACCTCTACCGCCCCGGGCAAATCGATTCCCCGCGCCAGGGCAGCTTTTTCCAAACCGCTGACTTCATTTTCTGGAGCCTGAGATTTCTCGACAGGATTGGTTTTGTCGTCACTCAATTCCTGCTCGTTAAAGGTTTTGGTGTCGGTGTTGACCGGGCTAAAGGTTTTGACAATGCCCAGGACCATGGCGGCTTCATGGATCGAACCGGGTTGGGGGTGGTTCGGCATCCGGTTCAAGAGCAGTTCATCGGTTTCGCTCAGGCGTGCGACGGACAGGGCGTGCCGGCTGGCAAAATCCGCAATCTGTGAGTCTGCTACCGCCGCCAAAACCAGGGGGGCTTGCCCCGCAGCAGGGCGGCTCGTTTCTTGTGCCGGGGCTGGTGGAGCTACCATTGGTGCCATGAGATTTTTTTGCGGTACAGACCGCAAGGAATCTTTTCCGGTGGTCACGCAACTGGTGTTGAGCATGGTTGCGCTGGCGGCAATGATCGACAATGCAGCTTGAAATGATTTCCGCATGTTCGGCACAGTATTTCCTTTCCCGAGCAGGGAGCTTTGAACCTAGAATTCACCCGACAACGACAACAAGGAACGCCGATCTTCTTTCCGGCTGGTGCGCGCGGAAATATCCTGTCCATAAGACGTAAACGCAATGCTCATGTAGCCAATACGTCCTTCCACCCCATAGGTAAAAAAACCCTGGTTTGTTCCCAGGCGAAGGCTATAGGGAGGTGGTTGCAATGGCGAACCCTTGAAGATTTCGATGCCGGCGTGGAATAGCTTTCCTGTTTCGATTCCCGGAAGGCCGTAATATTTGCTGCCGGATGCCACTGCGTAATGATGCACATCGAGCGAAATACGGGTGGTGACATCCCGGCCAAACCTTGGGGTGATCGCGAATCCTGCGCGGATGTCTGCAGGATCAATGGTCGACATGGCATCAGGACTGCCAAAGTCTCCTGCGAATTTCGTTCCACAAATATCCTGGCGCTTTTCAGAAAAAGGATTCAGGTAATCAGATTTGCACTGCAGCGGTGCGTTGAGGAGCGCCAGTCCAAAGGTTGGAAACCAATAATCCGCCATGGTGTACATGACCCCAACGTCGATCGCCAGGGCCGTGGCCTTGTTTGCCAGCGAAGTAAAGTGGTGCTGCAGAGCAGAGCGGCTCGACAGGTCGTTCGATGGGATCGTGTTTTCCAATGAATACCGGTAGACGGGCCGGATCTGAATCGCGGAACTGAGGCGATTGGAGGCATTTGTTTGACCAAGGGTAATCACACCACCGATGTCAGATATGGCTGTGACTTGCGCGTCCGATGGGGCCGCACTGTCGATAAATGCGCTGGTGACGGAGTTCATGTAAATTCCAAAGGCAGCCGGAGACGATGGGGCAAGACTTACCAGCGTCACCGGAAACATGGCTGCGCGGACCCAAAACGGTTTGCTGCCAAGGCTGTCTGCATTTGCCGCAAGGTCTTCAATGGTGCTGTCACCGGCGCCTTGGATGCTGCCGTAAAAATTTTTGCTGTTGGAATTTGCGCCGAGGATGAGATTTGGAATCTTGGTGCGAGTTCCGGTTTTCGAGCGGGCTTTCCGCACGCGAGCGATTCCGGCAGGATTGGTCCAGATGGCGTCGTCGTCATTGGCAGAGGCAACGCCCGCGCCGCCTGATCCAGTTGGCCCCGCAGGCAGGTAGTGCTCAGGGATTTCTTCAGCGAATGCATGAGACGCGCTAAATGTGACAAAGCCAAAGACGATGCCAACGATGAGCAGGCGGACTTTCACCATTCGATGGATACCTCTCAGGAATTCCTGGTCGGGATGTTCCTGAGATTATATCATTCCTGAGCCAGTCTGGCAGCAGGTCACAAAGTATTTCCGAGGGCATTTCCCAGAGTCCGGTTCAGGATCTCAAGGTCCTCTTTTTCTTGGCGCAATTGCGAAATATTGCGTTCTTTTTCTGCCAACGCCTGCTGAAACTCAGCCAGTTGCACGTCTTTGCTCTTGATCACCTCGTCCTTCATCTGGACGACGGCATCGGTCATGGAGGACAACTTCGTCAGGGTGTCTTGCGTCAACCGGATGATTTCACGATTTTCCTCTTTGGCGAGGCTCAAGTGATCAAGCAACAAGGCCAGTTCGGTCGACTGCGGGCCAGCCAGGTCCACGGAAACCATTGAACTGGAACTTGATGCACCGCGCCCGGTCAGATGCCCTGATGCACCAAATTCGAGCGGCGGAAGGTCGCCGTCGGAGGAGTTTCTGAAGGATGTTCCCTGTGCAGATCCGGTCGCCCCTCCTGGAGATCCAAGGCCCGGGACGGCCAAGGCGGCTGCGCTGATCGACTCGTAAACCAGGACCTTGCCCCGGGATGTCCGGCCGACCAACTGTCCGCGCCGTAACCTGTTCCAGACCTCGTCGGTCGTCATGACTTGCCTTTGGGCATATTCTTCGATCGAAAGCCCGTCCAGTTCAGACAGGTATTCTTGGGGCGCAAGTTCTTTGGGAATGCACTCCTCCGCCGTGGAAGCGAGAGGGTGGGATTCCGGGCCAACGGGATTTTTCTTTCCGAAAAGCGATCCAAACACGTTTGGGAACCTCTAAAACATTGCAATTTAGGAAAGTCTTACAATGGTTTGGATACCGCATCCAGGCCCGGCCCTGCAACTTTGTTCCTGAGTTTTTCAGGGATTTCGCCGATCTACCAGTTCGGAGGACCGGATCGTGACCGAACAAAAACCACAGGCAAAGTCGTATTGGGCCCGTTATTCCGCAAACTTACGCCGCGCAGCCTTGCCAATGGCCATGGGCACTGTGTTGACGACCGGGACGCTTTGGACTCAGTACGGCATGGTCACGGAGCGCAATTCCACCTTGGTTGACGTCCTTAAGACGGCCGAAGTCAAACTCCTCGACATCCGGTTTAGGCTTCGAGGTCCCTTGAAACCGCAATCCAAAGTGGGAGTCTTGGCGGTCGACGAGAAGTCTGTCCGCGCCATCGGGCGTTGGCCATTCCCCCGAAGTATTTATGAAAAGGCTTTTCAAAATTTGAAGGAAGCCGGGGTCGCCTGGGTGGGCATGGATATCACCTGGAGTGAGCCGGAGCGAACCCTCCTTGAAGATGTCCTGCCAGAGGGCGGTCGTGGGATCGATGCCGCCGATGTTCAGCGCATTCAGGTCGCGCGTGGTCAGGCCAGTCCGGGCGACCAGAGCCTTGCACGGGGGCTCAAATCATTTGGCAATGTGGTCCTCGGGTACTTTTATTACCCAAGCCCTGCCGCGGCCGAGGCGGGGGGGGCAGCGCCATTCGAGGGGCTTGAACCAATGGAGCCTTCGGCCATCCAGAATTTGATTCTTCCGGAAGGCAAAGACCTTTCGGCCTACCCCATGATCAACGCCTATGGCATTGCGTCGAACATTCCCATGGTCAATAAGGCCAGCGCATATCACGGCTTTTTCAACAACGATCCAGATGATGATGGAGTCATCCGGTGGATCAACCTCGTGCGAAACATCAACGGGCGCCTCATGCCGAGTCTGGCGCTGAAAACTGTTGCCAGCTCAATGGGACGCGAGCCGGTGGTTTTCTTTGACAGTCATGGAATTGAAGAAATTGTCTTGATGAACCCGAATGATGATCAGGATCTGATCAAGATTCCGGTCGACCCAGTTGGCACTGGAAGGGCCATGATCAATCATCTTGGTGGCCGTCAGATGGTGCCACACTTCAGTTTCGTTGATGCAATGAATAATTCTTTTACGCCGGAAGAACGCCAGCAATTGCGAGGTGCCGTGCTCCTTGCCGGTCCGACGGCAACCGGAATCAATGACATCAGGGCAAACTCATTTGATGCCACTATCGACGGCGTGGAAAATCACGCCGCATTTATCGATAACGTGTTCAGCGGAAAATTCATGCGGCGTCCATCTACGATCTTCAAATTGGAATTCCTTGGAATCATGGTCCTTGGACTGTTGACTACGACACTTGTTAGTATTTTACCGGCAACGGCCTCCGCAGTTGCGACATCGGTCTTGTTTCTCGCCTTGTTTTTTGTTGATCGATACCTTTGGTTCGGCAAGGGCTTGTGGGTTGCAGCCGCGGCTCCACTTTTTACTGTGGGCTCCGTGTATTTGATGGTGACGACCTACCGTTACCTGACGGAAGAGCGTGAAAAGAAAAAAGTGAAGGGCGCATTTTCTCTTTATCTTAGTTCCGATGTCATCGCCCAGGTGCTGGAAAATCCAGAATCTTTGAAGCTTGGTGGCGAGAAAAAGGAATTAACCGTTTTCTTTAGTGACGTTCGCGATTTCACCACGATGTCCGAATCGATGTCGCCAGAAAAATTGTGCGAGTTGATGAACCTTTATTTTACTCCGATGACAAAAATCGTCCTCGATTCCAAGGGAGTTCTCGACAAGTTCATTGGTGATGCAATTATGGCATTTTGGGGTGCTCCACTTGAAGTGCCAAACTCTGCGGATGTTGCATGCGAAGCTTCGATCAACATGCTTTACGTGTTGGACCGGTTGCGGGTCGATTTCCCAAAAATGGGATTGCCGATTGTCGACATCGGTATTGGTTTGAACACCGGTCCAATGTCGGTTGGCAATATGGGATCCGAAGAGCGATTTACCTACACCGTGATGGGCGACAATGTGAACCTTGGTTCACGCCTGGAGGGTTTGACCAAGGAATACGGGGTCAAGATTTTGCTGAGCGACCGAACGTTCAAAAAGATTTCACGCACGGACTTTCACTTGCGGGATTTGGATACGATCCGGGTGAAGGGCAAGCTTGAGCCAGTCCGTGTCCACGAGCTCATGCGTCCCGATACATTTGGAGTCGGAAAGGAATCGCTGTTGCGGGAGTTCACGGGACACTTCAATGAGGCGCGCGGCCATTACCTGAAACGCGACTGGGCCAGCGCCCAGAAATCGTTCATGCAGTGCATGCTTATCCACCCTGAAGACAAGCCGTGTGGAATTTATGGAGAGCGGATTGCCGAACTCAAAGGCATGAGTCTTGACGACACATGGGATGGCGTCAAAACGTTCAAGCACAAATGAATGGATTCATGCGGGCTTTATTCTGGCGGCAGGGGATCGGCAACGATGATGGTGCGGCCACGGTCTGCCAGTACCATGATGACTTCCCGGCATGAATGTCGTGCGTTGGCATCAAGTCCCCGGAATGGCTCGTCGAGCAGAATGATTGCCGCATCCTGCGCAATGACTCGGGCTAGATTGACGCGACGCTTTTGACCAGAGCTCAACTCCGTTGATGCCTTGTTGTGCAAATCTCCAATGCCGAGGGCATCGAGGCATTGCATGGCGATTCCCTGATCGGCTAGGGTTGGCCTGCCCAGGTGGAAGCGCCAGCGTCCGGCAAGGACCACGTCGATTGCGCATTGCGGCATGGTGAAATCGTCATCTGGCGGCAACCAGGAAATCAGCGCGGCTTTTTTATCAGCGAGTCCTTGCACAGCAATTGATCCAGAGTCTGGTTTTAACAGGCCCGCCAGACAGGCCAGGAGAGAACTTTTTCCCGCACCGTTGGGGGCCGTGATGTGATGGATTTTGCCGTCCGTAAAATCTGCCGAATAGCCATCAGCAAGAATGGCACCACGGTCCTTCAATCGAAGATCCGTAACTTTCAGTCCGGCGCCCCTTGCCTGATGGATGAAAGGCAAGATTGGATGTGCTGGAGTCATGTTCGTGCCTCCTTGCGTTGCTGACGCCAGAGGCACCACAGGAAAAAAGGTCCGCCAATCACGCCGGTGATCACGCCGGTTTCAAGTTCGCGAGGGCCCGCGGCTGTGCGTGCGATTAAATCGGCGAACATGACTAGAATGGCACCGAGGCAGAAACTTTTTGCTGCGATGGAATTGGATTTCAAACTTCCTGCCCGGTATCCGCCCGCGCTTCGTGCAAGGTGTGGGGCTATCAGGCCAACAAAAGGCAACAGTCCGCCGCCCGTGATTGCAGCGGCCGTGAGCAGGGCAACGGCGGTCACTGCGGTCAGTTTTTTCCGTTCGACATCGACTCCAACGGAGGTGGCAACTTGCGAGCCCAACATCATGGTGTCGAGGGCAGGGCCAAGCCGCCAGCTCATGAAGAGCCCAGCTGCAGCAAAGGGAATGGCGCGCATTAAATCGCTCCAGCCCCGTCCAGACAGGCTCCCTAGAAGCCATTGCAGCACGGAAACGGCGCGACCAGGGTCATTCAGGGCGATCGACAACAGCAGGCTCCCCACCGAGCCTGCAGCCGTGGAAATCGCAAGTCCACTCAGAATCAGATTTGAGCGGAAGGTCAAAACAAGCATCAAGGCCACCAGGCATCCTGCCAGGGCGGCAATCGGAGCCAGATTTAATGAAAGTCCTGCAACAAGAAGAGCCGTCACGGCCAGACTGCCGCCGGCCTCAATACCTAAGATGGAAGGAGAGGCCAGGGGATTGCGAAACAAGTTTTGAGTTAGTGCCCCGGCGACTCCCAGAAAGCCGCCAGAGAGCATGGCCAAAGTGCTCCGGGGTAACCGGAATTGGACGATTGCCTCATTGTCGGAATCGAGAAAACTTCCGGAAACACCAGTGACAAGGCTCAAGGTAAAGGTTGCCGTCAACGCGGCGATCAGAAGTGTCGTGCTGCTCATTTCGGCTTTGATCTTCATGGGAGTGCGTCTCGCCGGTTCGAAATGTAAAAAGCTGTGCGCAATGAAGGGACAGCACGGAGCGCGGCGGGAGAAAGGGCCAGAAGGTCTGCGGGAGATGGCGTCGCGAAGCGACTATTTTTTACGGCAGGCGTGTCGCGCCAGCCGGGCTTTGCCTGCAACTCCGACCTGAGGTCATCCGCGCTGCGCGTGTCGGTCAACAAAACGATGACGTCAGGGGCCATGGCGGAAATGGCTTCATCGGTGATGCGTGGCCAGCCAGTCAGGCCGGCAGCCGATGCTGCGTTGATTCCGCCTGCAAGTTGAACAAGATCATCGAAAGTCGTTTTTCCTGCCATGACGGTACCGGAACCATCAAAACTGAGAACCCTGGGTTTGGCGTCGACGGTATTTGCGCCCGCGAGGGCTCGGGTGGTGCGGACTTCTGACAGGACTTCTGCTTGAAAGTCATCGGCGACATTCCGTGCGGCATCTGCAAGTCCCAAGGCGGTGCCCAGCCTCAGTATGTTTCCGCGAATGCCCTCCAAGGATTCAAAGGCATCGAGCCAGCAGTTCTGTACTGCCAGGCGCTGTAGTGCGCTCGTCACGGCGGGGCGATTGAAGGTAGCAAACACCACCAGATCTGGTTTTAGTGAAGCCAGGGCCTCAAGGTTGTCGCCCACCCGGGCGCTGACGCCGGTGACTTCGTTCGTTATATGACTATAGAGCGGATCGTCGGAAAACCTGGATGTGGCGATCAAGCGGTCTATGGCGCCTGCTTTTTTAAGGATCCGGACAAGAAGTTCATCGCCCGCCAAAGATGCTGAGGCGACCCTCATAGGAACTGATCCGCTGGGGGGCGGGCAGGTGGATTCCTTTTTTGTGCTGTAATTCCATGATTTTAAAGAAAAAAAGAGCGTCAAAAGAGCCGCTGGTAATAAAATCCAGCGGAGTGCATTTGTATTAATGTGTTTAAAATAACGATTCATTTTTAATAAAATCATGTTAATATACCTCCGTTGCTGTAGGAGGCTGCTTATGCGCAAGCCAGTTGTTGTTGTTACCCTGATTCTGGCCCTGACCCTTTCTATTACACTGGCGCGCCGCTTGGCGCAGCCGGCAATCACCAACGAACGCCCAACCGAATCCCCAAATGTCATCGCCGTTGCTGAGGCCAATGTGGTTCCGGCGGTTTCCTTGGCGATGCCAGTGCGACCGACGAGTGCGCTGGCTGTTTCTGGAATTACGGGAAGAGAGGATTCTTCGGCCTCAGGGCCTCAGAATGACGTGAGGGCGCGTCATAGTCGCGCGGCGGTCACGCCATCTCGAGCGGCGGCCACGTCATCCCGAGCGAAGCGAGGGATCCTTTCTACTCCTAAAGCATCGTCAGAAGCCCTATCGACTGCATCCTATAACGCCATGCTCGGCAGCCCCGACGCTGCTTTCAGATCGGTGAAGGATCACGGTCGACGTGGGATCGGGACACCACAATGGATCGATTCTCTCAGTGGAGCAAAGGGGCGCGTTCCGGTACGAGATTTCGCAGCGGAGGCTGCACCAAAGGGGCAAAGCTTCTCCGATCCTCTGACCGTGAGCGTCGATTCAGAGGTCGATTCTGCCCACTAAGGACCTTTTTCTGGCTGTCCAGCCGGTAAATTTTGCCCGCTTGTTCACACTGTTAAAAATAGCGTGTTATAACTGTAATTGATCTGCGACAGGTTTTTCCCTCAAGGACGAGGTAGAGCATGGGCCTTAGAATCCAAACTAATACAATGGCGTTGACCTCTCAGCGGCACTTGAAGAGTACGAGAGCTTTGCTCGACCGTTCTCTTGAGCGCTTGTCTAGCGGTTACCGGATCAACCGTTCCGGTGATGATGCGGCCGGACTCGCGATTTCTGAGAAGCTGCGCGCTAAAACGCGCGGTCTCGTTCAGGCTTCGCGAAACGCATCCGACGGTGTGTCCCTGATTCAGGTCGCAGAGGGCGGCTTGAACGAAATCCAAAACATTCTTGTCCGCTTGCGTGAACTTGGCGTGCAGTCCGCGAGTGACACGATTGGAGCCAAGGAGCGTGGCTACCTTGACCAGGAATACAAGTCGCTCAAGGAAGAGATTGACCGGATTGCCAACTCGACCGAGTTCAACGGTACCTACCTGCTCGACGGTACTGGTGGATCCCTTGATTTCCAGGTGAACACCGGCGGTGACAACCTTCTTGGTGTTGACCGAATCTCCTTTGATGCCTTCAAGCTCGACGTGAACGTCGACAAGCTTGGCCTCGAAGAACTTAACGTGAATACGAAGTCTGATGCCCAGCGCAGTTTGGCCAGCATCGACACGGCGGTAGAAAAAGTATCGTCTGTCCGCGGGCAGCTCGGTGCCATTGAGAACCGTCTTGAATCGACGATCAAGAACACGGCAATCTCGATTGAGAACCTGTCTGCTGCCCGTTCCCGAATCAAAGATGTTGATATCGCGGAAGAGACGTCTGAAATGGCGAAGCAGAACATCCTGATGCAAGCCGGCACGGCCATGCTGGCTCAGGCCAACAGTGTGCCGAAGATGGCGCTGTCGCTGCTGCAGAACGGATAAGCTGGATTGGTTTTTTGGCGATGGCGTACATCGTCTATATTTTGAAGTGCTGCGATGGCAGCCTTTACACCGGGATCACCAATGATCTGGTGAAAAGGCTACGTGCACACAACCTTGGCACAGCATCCAAGTACACGCGCGTCCGCCGTCCTCTTGTGGTGGTGTATTCAGAGGACGCTGTGGACAAAAGTGCAGCCCTGAAGCGCGAGCTTCAAATCAAGGGTCTTTCCCGTCTGGAAAAACTCAATATCATCGAAAAAGCAGTTCATTCCTAGATTGAATCAAGGCCCCAAATGAATCCATCCCGCAATGCTCGGTCCACGAGATGCCGGGTTTCGGGCTTCAACACCTTCACCCAAGCCATCGCGTGTTGCTCAATGCGGGTGCTGGCTTGCATCAGATAGGCAAGACGGGATTCCTCGATGGCCGGGGGGACCAAAATCATGATTTCCTCTAGGCTGGCTTTTTTCGCAACAAAACCCGCCGCCCCCATCAGGAATCTCATGTCGGTGCAGCCCCACTCGTGGATGACTCCCTGCATGTCAGCACCCTTGCCGACCAGAAAGAAAAACTCGATGGGACGTTGATCCGTCGGTGTCGCTGAAGTGGTGGCTGCGCCATGGCCGACGAAAAAAGCCAGGTCGGGGATCTTGAGTAGCTCCGAAAATTCGTGAACCGACCGTTCGACTTGAAAAAATGGCTGCTTGAATCCGGTGGAACGCAGTTCAAAAACCCGTCGGACCAAATCCTGCGGCAACTTGCCTGTCTGGTATCCTTCTGGCATCCATACCGTTGAGTGATTTCCCGTGCAAAGTTTTTTAGTGGACAGCGTTACGCGTAATTCATTGCCTGCCGGAGTGAATCCCATTTTTTGGTAGAAGTCCGTAAGATCACTCCAAAGGACAATTGCATCAGCACGTTGAGCCAAAGCCCGGAGTTCTACCTCCGCCAGCAATGCCTTCATCCGGCCCTTGCCCTGTTCTCGTTTTTCCGTTGCGACATTTCCAACGAACGCTAATTTTACACGGGGAAACGAGTCGTCCCCTGAATCTGGCAGCATCGTTCGCAACCAAATGTTGGCGTGGGCAATGACGCCTTGGGCAGCGCATTGGTCACCTTTCTGTGTCATGCAAAGGCTATGTTTCGTCCCGTTCTGGGCGAGTACCAACGGGTATTCTGAGGCGATCGGGTAGTCTGTTGGATGATCCGGCCTCAGGCACTCGACGAGGAGGCGATCCCGTGCTGACTGCAATTTGGCTGTAGATGGCTCTAAAAACTCGCAATCAGCTATAATCGAAGTGAAGACTGTTTTCCCTTGTGGGAACATCAATGGGCCACCTGTTCAAAGTTAGTACAAATGCTAGCACACTTGCGTGCTGAGGAGTGGAACACATGGGCGTCCGAATGCCTGGCATGGCCAGTGGAATCGATCCAAAAATGATCGATCAACTGATTCAAGTCGAAAAAATTCCTGTGGAAACGGCCAAAAAGCGCCGTGAAACCGTCGTTGAGGAAAAGAAGGAATACGAAAAACTGAACACTGCGTTAAATGAACTTGATGGAGCTTTGAATAAACTCAAGACCCGCGGTGACTTCAATCGATTGAAGGTGGATTCGTCAAATCCAGACATCATCGAGGGCGTTGCCGCCGCAATGGCCCTTCCGGGATCTTATGAATTTGAAGTTCGGGCTTTGGCTCGCTCAGAGAAAGAGTTGGCCATGGGCTTTCCTGACAAGGACAAGACAGCCGTTGGTTTTGGTTTCATGCAGATAGAACGGGAAGACGGTGATCCCTTGGAATTGGAAATACCCCCAGATGCGACGCTGAAGGATGTGGCCCAGCAGATCAATGATCTTGGTTCTGGCCTGCGTGCGATGGTGGTTAACACGAAATACAGTCCCGATTCATTCCGGCTCCTTGTTCTCAGTGAAAAATCTGGCAGCGAGTCCAAGATTAATATCGATCCAGATACAACTTTTTTGGAATTCAAAGAGCAGGTGGTCGGAAGAAGCCTTGATGTTTTATTTGAAGATGTGCCGGTCACAAATGACGAGAATACCCTCACTGAATTGATTGATGGCGTGACTTTCAACGTGAAGCGTTCAGAACCGGGAACCCGCGTCCAGGTGAACATTGCCTATGATGTCGATGCGACAATCGAGGGGATCAAGGGCTTCGTCGAAAAATACAACGGCATTGCCAAATTCGTTCACGATCAGTTTCAGCTGGATCCACAGACCCAAAAAGCGGGCAAGCTCTCGGCCGATAGCTCCCTGCGGCAGGTGATGCGGACCCTGCAGAGCGGGCTTTTAAATTTGCAAAGTTCTGGTGGAAAATTCCAGAATCTCGCAGACATTGGCATCACCACCAACCCCAAGTCCGGGGAGTTGACTCTGGACGACGCTAAAGTCAAAACAGCATTGTCCGATGACTATGCTAGCGTGGCTGGCTTGTTTGCTCAGACCGCGGGAAGCGCTGGTATCGCGAGCAAGTTGGCCGAAAGCATCAAGGCTTTCAGGGATCCTGGGAGCGGCACCGTGAAGGGTCGGCAGCGTACGTTCGAGACCCTGATTAAAAATCAGGACAAGGAAATAGAACGGCGCCAGCGGATGATGGAGCAAAAGGAACAGCAGATCCGGCGAAAGTTTTCGGTTCTTGAAAATCAGATGGCGAATATGCAGTCGCAGGGCAGTTTTCTTTCGGCAAGGTTTGGTGGCGGTGGCGCACCCCAAGGTGGAGGTGGCGCAGGAGGATAAAGGCGGACTATGACGAACAATCCCTACAAGCAATACCAGAAGACCCAAGTCATCACGGCGAGCCGTGAAAAAGTACTGCTGATGCTTTACGAGGGTGCAATTCGTTTTACGAAGCTCGCACAAGTTGCAATGAAAGATAAGAAGATTGCAGAAAAAGGCCGCTGCATCAGCAAGGCCACTGCAATTCTCAGTGAATTGATGGCCACCCTTGACTTTAAGGTTGGCGGACAACTTGCCGTTGATCTCGAAAACCTCTACGTGTTTATGATCGATAAACTCATTGAAGCCAACATACATAACAAGATTGAGTGCCTTGAAGCTGTCGAAAAGCTTTTAGTGACGCTCCATACGGCCTGGCGTGACGTTATCGAAAATCCACGCGCTGATGGCGTTCCGTCTCCTCGCATACAGCCAGAAGAATTTCAGAAGTATATGGAAGAACAGGCAAAGGATGGTTCAACGGGCGGCAAAAAAGAGCCGGCAGAAATTGCCAAGGGACGCCCAGATTTGAAGATTCGCGCCTGAAATCGTAGCATTGCTGCAACAATTCCCTCCACGCCTTCCACGAGCCCGCTAACGTGTTACGTTAGATTTTGGGCGAACACTCTCAAGTTCAAGTTGGAGGCGTGCACATGGGTTTAACACAAACTCTGCATACAGGTGTTTCAGGACTTTCCAGCCAGTCAGACGGAATGGGGGTCGTTGCCAACAACATTGCCAACGCGAATTCCAAGGGATTCAAGCGTGACCGTGCTGAATTCGAGGACATGGTCCAGAGCGAAGGATCGGTCGGTCGCCTTCAGGAAAAAGTCGGCCGTGGTGCGAAGATCAAGGACGTCCGCACGATCCATAGCCAGGGCAACCTGACCACGACGGACAATTTGACGGATCTTGCCATCCAAGGCGGCGGAATGTTCATCCTGAACAACCCGGATGCTGCTGCTGACAGTACCGAGGGTCGCATGTTCACCCGCGCCGGTGCCTTTATTTTTGATCGCGAAGGTTACATGGCGGACATCAGTGGTGCCCGCGTCCAAGGCTACGAGGCCCTTCCGACAGGCCAGATTTCAAGCCGGATCGGGGATTTCCGGATCAACACGAATTCGATCCCGCCCCATCAGACTGAAAATATCAAGCTCGACATGAATCTGGACGCGCGGACCAAGGTCATTGAAGGCGATTTTGACGCGACCAAGCCGGATTCCACTTCGAACTTTGGTACGAGCGTCGCGGTCTTCGACAGCCATGGACGCACCCACCAGGTTTCCCTTTTCTTTAAACGCGTTTCGGATGCCGAGAATTCAAATTGGAAATGGTATGCCATGGCTGACGGCAAGGAAATCGTCAATCCAGATGGCGATCTGCATGAAATCGCCAGTGGTGAAATCAAATTCGACGCGAAGGGCGAATTGTCAGAGCAGATTGTAAATAAATCTGAGGCAAATTTCGCCGGTGGCGCGGCCCTTGGTCAGGCGATTAATTTTGACTTCGGAAAAAAATCAACTGATGAAGTCAAAAAAACAGTCGGTGGCACAACCTGTCTGGCTGCAAAAAGCGGCACCAATTATCATACCCAAGACGGCTACGAATCAGGGATGATCAAGGCATTACGCATCGATCCTACTGGAATCGTCCGTGGTCAATACACCAACGGTCTCAATCGGAATCTTGGAGCCGTTGCCCTGGCGACTTTTGAAAATATTGACGGTCTGCGCAAGGGCGGCCGCAATACATTTTTCCAGAGCCTTGAGTCCGGGCCAGCCAAGGTTGGCATGGCGCAGACGAGCAACCGCGGTTCAGTCTTCTCATCGACCCTGGAAGAGTCGAACGTCGACATCGCCCAGGAATTTGTGAACATGATTTTGACGCAACGTGCCTTCCAGGCCAACTCTCGCTCGATCACGACCACCGATACGATGATTGAAGAAGTGTTGAACCTGAAGCGTTGATAGAATTAATTAGAGGCCTATGCCATTTCCGTGAGGGCTGACTCGATCGTCGAGCGGACTCTGGAGGCGTAGGCCTCGTAAGTTTCGCCTTCAAGCCGCCGCGTTCGCGGCAAAACCTTGATCTTGACGGTTGCCGAATCAGGCAGCGTCGCGCCTTTCCGAAAAACTTTTCCAGCACCCTTGAGCGCGATTGGAAGCACGTCGACGCCGCATTCAGCGGAAAGTTTGAATGCCCCAACCTTGAATGGTCGCATTTGTCCTGGTGTTTCGGAGCGTGTTCCTTCGGGAAAGAAGAACATGCTGATTCCGCGTTGAAGCCAATCTGCACTGGCTCGCAGAGCAGCCTCGTGGCTGCTTTTATCGCCACGTTTGAGTGGAATGTGACCACACACCCGCATGGCGCGGCCCAGGATCGGGATGCGCATCACGCTCTCTTTGCTGAGCCAGCGAAATTGCATTTTCAGAAAGTAAATCACCAGTATATCAACCAGGCTTTCATGATTGGCGACCATGACAACGGGATCGTTTTTGGCTGGTATGTTTTCGCGACCTTCAAGATTCACATGCCAGCCGGGGATAATGGCAAACATGGTCCGACCCCAGATAGCCGCCATCGCATGCCCGCGATTGCATCGACCGTTCTTGGCAAATTCCGGCAGCAAATCCGATAGGATGATGGTCAAGGACCAGAACAATGTCAGGAAGACGACGGAGATATAGAAAACAAGGCCGGCGACCATTCGTTTAAACATGGCGCGTCAATCGCTCCCAAACATGGCGCGCTACAGCCTTTGCCACGTCTTCTTTGGTGGTGGCTTCGTAAGGCCGGTCGACCGGATGCCCGGCGATTTTGGTTTCAAAAATCCAGGCCCGGTGGCGCTCAGAACTGACGTCAGAGAGATTATTGACCACCAGCATCGTCAATTGATGTCTGGTTACATAATCGCGGGCGATTTTCACTGCGCTTTCTTCGTCAACGCCAGCTTCGAGTTTGAAGGCGACTTTGGCCAGACCTGCTTCCGCCATAGAGGCAAGAATTTTAGGAGTGGCCACCAGTTCAATGGTTTGTTTGCCAGTCGAAGACGGCGTTTTTCCCGCCAGTCGTTGCGTTGGAGCAAAATCAAGAACTGCCGCAGCGTGGATAATGGCGTTCGTCTTTTTTGCCATGAGCCGGTTGGATTCTTTGGACAAGTCTTCGTTGGTGGCGCATCGCGTCAAGGTGTGATGGCATCGCGGCAGATATTCTGCGGCTCCGGCCAGCACATCAACATCAAGGCCGAGGCGATGTAGTTCCTCTGCGATCAGGGTGCCGAGCCGGCCGGATGAATAATTCCCGATGTAGCGAACATCATCGATCCAGGCACGGGTGCCTCCCATGGTCAGCAACACATTCGTGCTGGCATGTTTCTCTTTTAAAAGAACGCTATTGAAGGCGTGAGCGCAATGATCCGCTAAAATGGCCGGTTCAGGGACCTTGTGTTTGCCTTCTTCCAGTCGGGAGCCCAAAACAAAAACGTTAGGTCCTGCCCGGCGCAACTTTTCCAAATTGGCCTGCACTTGGGGCGCACTGGCAAGGCTGTCGTGCATGCTCGGAAGAATGATCACAGGACGTCTGAGTCCCATGTAGGAAGTCACGAGAGCGGAAGCCGGTGAATCAGTAATTCCATTGGCAATCTTCGCAATGAAGCTGGCAGATGCTGGTGCAATGATGCATCCATGACCTTCGGCGAGATGTGATGCATCCGCCTCAAAACCAGTTCGGCACTCACGTGCTGCGGCCCACCCCAAAGCGAGTGGGGTGATGAACTGGGAGCCGCCTCTGGTCAACCATGGAGTGACGTCAGCGCCGAGTCGACGCAGTGCACGAACAAAACGGATGGATTCAACAGCACCAATAGACCCACTGACGATGACGTCCAAGTGGACGCCCGCAAGGGCCTCAGATACCAGCTTCACCGCAAGATCAGACCCGGCCTGATGACCGGTCGCAGACCCTTTAGAAGAAGGCTGGGGGTGCTTCATTTTATTTTTCATCTACTGGGCAGCGGAAGTTTTCTGCGCGCGTTCGTTCGCGTTCGGCTTGGTCAATGCCAGGTCCGGTGCAGTGGTTCCAACCCTGCGGACGATGTTTTTGCGCTTGAGGCCCGATTTGGAAACCTTGCGCTCGCGGATCCTCGTCAGTTTCGTTGTCTTGGATGTCATGGCTTGTTAAGCTCCACAAAGATGTCACAAACACTTGAGTTGGCAGGAATTATTAGAAATGTCCTGCCAAGGCAAGTGCAATTCAACAGGGAGTGTTGCAATGCGTTGTCAGGGATCACAAGGCTACCTTAAAAATGCGGCAAGGATTGCCATATCGACCTTCTTTTTTGCAGTTGCTGCCACCCTAAGTGGGAACGGGGCTTTTGCCGCACCAGTCCCGAAAGACGCCGACATTCAGGAATACCGTGATTCCGTGTCGTCAAAATACGATCCGGATGTCGTCAGCCACGAGGGCGATTCCGGGATGACCCTGTCCTTTGGCCTTGGTCTGGGTCAGGCACGTCCAACCCAGTCCGGTGGTACGGGCGGGATAGCATTTCAGGCCGGAATTGAACCTGGATATACCAGTCAAACCGGGCGGTTCAGCCGGATAGAGGCTTCGGCAGAATTCTTTTTCGGTCGCGCTGGTTACACCCTTTCTCCGGATGATGGCGACGAAAAAGTATCCCTCCCCATCAAATTCGGGATGTTGGCGAAGTTTGGTTTGGGGTCGGCTGGCGGAAACGGCGCCTATTCGACCTGGAAATTCGGGTTGGGTCCCGTTTTCGCTAGTTATTCAGGCGAACAAAATAACGGGGACACCATCGCGTCGACCGGAACTCTCGTGGGATTGGCGGGAATGGTCGGATATACTTGGACCTTCGACTTCACCAAACATTTTGCGTTTAACGTCGGTGCCGAACTGCGCCACATCGAATTTGATGTCAGTCCTGCAGAAAGGACCGAATCTGGCACCAAGACCACGGTCAAGGTCAACCGCGTGGCGAGCATCAACATCCCGCAGCTGATCATTGGACCGCGTATTAAGTTTTGAGTACTTCAAGAACGAAGTAGCACGGCAGGCGCTCCATGAGGTCTGCCTTTTCTTTTGCGCCACCAGTCACGGGGCGGAATCCAAAACGCAGGAATAGTTGCCTGGCGTTGTGCATTTGTGGAGTGGTTTCAAGGTAAAGGCGGCCGTAACCCAACTTCCGTGCCTCTTCAATGGCGCGTTTCAGCAAGCGGGAGCCGATGCCTCTTCCCCGGTAGATTTCCTCGAGTACCATGTCGCGAATCTCGCCCACACCTTCTTCAGGCGGCAAGCCTTGCAGGGGACCGATGCCGACACCGCCCACACAAAGTCCTTCGCGAACTTGATCTTTGGCAACCAGGTAGCGGGCCCCATTCGAACTGTAAACATCGTGAAAGCCATCAAGGCGGCGAAAACTTGATGCCAGGACCGAGCCTGCTTCTTCGTAGCCCTGCAGATTTCGGCGGATGATGTCACAGGCAGACCACTCTTCACCGTCCTGAATGGGTTCAATGAGGATATCGTCGCGATTCATGGCAAGGAAGCCATGGACACTTTCCCGGTGCGACGCAAATCCGCTGCTTGGCCCAAAAGTTTCAGTCATGAATTCAAAAATCCCTCTGGTCTGACGGTATCCTGCAGGTAACGTATTTGAAAAGCGGTCTGAGGTCCAGCCAAGCCTAGTCGAGCTGGTGCTGGTAGCCATCTGCTTTGATGGGGGTTCCGTCCTGCCATTTAAGGACAGGATCACCTACCCGGCATTCGCCGATGTGCGTCACTGGCACACCAGAAAGGATGCTGGAGGTAAGAATTTTCCTTGCAATATCGGGAGGTGACGTGAACATCAGTTCAAAATCCTCACCGTCCGTCATGGCCTGTTTCAGGCGCTGTTGTTTGGAAGCCTCGGGGGAGAGCTCAGGAGACCCTTTAGGGACATCCGGGGAAACCGGAATGCGGTCCGGGTTCAGAAAAATGGTGAGACCGCTTTCCCGCGCAATGTGAGCTGCATCGGTGGCCAGGCCGTCACTCAGGTCAATCATGGAAGTGATCTCGTAGCCCATGTTGAGTTGGGCAGCTTCTCGGACCCGGGGAGTAAAGGTCAGGTGACGTCCTCGCCCAAGATTTTTCCCTTGGCCAAGGCTGCCACCTAAACTTCCAGTCACAAGAACCCAATCGCCGGGGCGCGCGCCAGATCTGGTGAGGGGAGCCCGATCAGGCAGAGGTTCTCCCAAAACCGTCACTGAGATCACGGTACGACCCGCCCAGGAGTTCGTGTCTCCTCCTAAAATGGTGACTTCGAACTCTTTTGCGAGTTCAAGGATCCCCTCCATGATCTGCTCACCCAAGGCCCTTCCGCCTTTTGTCGGCAGGGCCAGGCTCACGAGGACGCAGACTGGCCTTGCTCCCATGGCTGCCAAGTCGCTCAAATTCACGGCGAGTGCCTTGCGGCCAGCAAGGGTAGCCGGGATTTTTTTTAGGTCAAAATGAACGCCATCCATGAGCATATCGACGGCGGCGATCGTTTCAGGTGTAAGCCTGACGATGCCCGCATCGTCTCCCGGGCCGAGCACAACGGGGTCAACCGGTTTGCCGAGGGACCCGGTCTTGCTTCTTATCCAGTCGATAAACTGCCATTCGGACACGAATCGTTACCTCGCAAAAAGATCAAGCGCCGTGGGTAAATCCAACGGAACCTGCCGGTCCAGCTTACCTGCAAGAAATGCCGCAAAGCCCAATACTTTTTCCGGAGTCTGGCCATCAAGGCGCATTTGCCGGATTGAGGTGGAAAGAAACCTTTTTCCCAGTTTTTTACCAGACTCATCTTTCACGAGCGGGTGATGAAAA
>Ga0214919_10004073_pt1 | contig 21518 bp, 24 predicted proteins | sample LL1503_MetaG_FD_177994 | JGI IMG/M metagenome (GOLD analysis project Ga0214919, IMG submission 177994) | Freshwater microbial communities from Lake Lanier, Atlanta, Georgia, United States - LL-1503 | ecosystem: Environmental > Aquatic > Freshwater > Lake | place: USA: Georgia | collected... | reverse complement strand
TATATTTTTTACATATATATTTTTTACATATATATTTTTTACATATATATTTTTTACATATATATTTTTTACATATATATTTTTTACATATATATTTTTTACATATATATTTTTTACATATATATTTTATAAAAATGTTCAATATCATATATGGATAAATTAAAAATATCAAGAGGTGTCATAATTTTTTTATTTTTTATTGGTTTTACTAAACCTGATTCTGATAAAATATGATAATGAAATTCAGAACAAAACATATGTGTATTATTTGTATTATTATTTAAATTAAATTTGGACTTTATATGGTTTGTTATAAAGTCCATATCATACTTATAATCTATATATTTATTTATATTTTCAATAATTTTATTTTTATAATTTATTGATTTTTCAGTAATACATTTTACTAAATATACTTTTCCGTTATATTTCTGAACTCTTTTTTTAAAATCAAATAAATTTACATTACTACTATATTTATTTAAATTATCATGATTTCCTTGTCTTATCATTTCCAATATATATTTTTTTCCATTAATAACAACAACCATTCCGCAATGTGAAAAATAAGAATTTAACTGTATTAATTTATCTTCATTATTTTCAATATTACATCTAAATAATACTAAATCACCAGTATCAATTATATTTAAACAATTATTTATATTTATATATTTATATTTACACCTAATAAAACTATAATATATGTTTTTTACTAATAAAATAATTAGTAAAATAAAACATATATATATAAAAAATTTAAATAATGAATGAATCATTTTTATTATATATTATCTATAACTTATTATTAAAATAAAAATAATCATCATGTAATTCATTTAATATTGATTCTTTTTTTCCTGATGGATATCCTGACTCTAATAGGAACATATATTCATATGGACTTAAACTACCATCTAATGGTGTTTTTTTGTGATCAAAAAATGTTTTAATATTGAATTCATTTGTTTTTGTTTGTGATTGTCCAAGAGATTGATTCAATGTATATAAATTTTGTTTATTAATTTCGTTATCAATTGAAGATTTTAATCTTCTTTGTCTTGCGATTAAAGGAAAATTAGATTTATCAACACATATTCCTGATATACACACTTCACTTCTTTTACAATCTTTATCATACTTACATAAACTTGGTGTATTAATAATAGAAACATTAGAACCACCATTAGTACCTGTTCCACCTGTTCCTGAAATAGTAGTAGGTGTTGGATAATTAGGAACATAAATTGGGACTTCAGTTCTTTCTCTTTCTTTTTGCATTTCTTTAGCACAATCTTTTATTGATAATCCTCTACATACATTGGCTAAATCACTTATTTCATTTCCACCAATATTAACTGTACAAACATTAAATTGGCATACTGCAGGCGAAGTACAATCATTATCAAAAGTACATGGATAACCATTAGGAAGAGTTTGTTGATCAGTTTTATTAAAAAAAGAAACATAGTCAGATTTTAATTTTTTATTATAAAACATTTATTAAACTCAACAAACAGTAATATTTTTATAATAATAAATATTATAAAAATATAAAATACATTTTTAATTATTTTAATATTTTTTAATAACTTAATTTATTTAACATGTGATAAATCTAATTCATTTTTATGTCTTGTAATCTTCTTTTTACCTGGTTTTAAATTATATAAGGTTTGCATTTTTATTATATCTTGTTTGTTATTTGTATTTAATATTTCTTCAAATTCTTTTCTATGTTGATTTAATATTGTTACAAATTTTGTATAAACATTTTCCATTTCTGGCCCTGAACCACTTTGAATAATACTTCCTGAATGAAATACTAAAAATGTATGATATTTTTCTTTTTTATTTTCTTTCTTTTTTTCCTTTTCGTCAAGATAAGAAGTATATGAACTAAATGGGACAATATTTTTTTGAACAGTCAAATCAGGCATAATTTCAATTGAATCTAAGTTGTTTTCATAAGAAACATTAGATTTAATTTTTATATTAACACCCGTATTAACACTAGATTCAAATAAAGAACAAAATTCAGTATTATCATTCATAAATTGATTTAATTTTTCTCTGTTAATATTAAATTTGACTTTAAAATCAATGTTTTTCATGACAACATTGAAAATAAAAGTTGGATTTCTATTTATTGATTTGCTTCCATATTTAAGAGCAAACATTGATTGACCAATTTGAATTTCAATTTCTTTAATATGTTTAAAAAGATAACGAATCATTTCAACACATTGATTAATGTGTTTACATCCAGTAATTTGTAATTTACCATTTTGACTAATTTTACTGTTAATTAATTTACCATTTTCAAGAACCATAACAATTGTAATTGAATTTAAAAAATATGTTTTATTTTCTTTTTTGCTTTCTTTTAAAATTGAACCTCTAATATTAGTTTTATTTTGAATTGAAATAATAGAACCTGGTGCTATATTTTGATTTGGATTTACAACTTCAACTTTCTTTTTTCTACCTCTTTTTTTCTTTATTATAATATATTCAGTGATCGGAAGATACTGATACATTAAATTTAAATTGAATTTTAAATTTGAAACTGAAATGATAGTTTGAGTAGAAATTGGAACATCTTCAAACTTTGTATAATGTAAAGTTTCTGTTTCCATTTTTTCCTCAATACCCATTTATAATAGTATTACAAAATTATTTTAAATTTGTAAAAAATGTATCAATAATTTATTGATATCTCTTTTTCAATTTGTTTTGTATATTTAAAGATATATTTGTCTTTAAATCAATTTTTTTATTATTAAATACTATAATAATATTTTATTACTTTTACTCAAGTTTTCATTTGCTACATTTAATCATTTTTATATTATTTTTTTATATTTATTTCTTTCTTTATATTTATTTTTCTTTTATATTTAACCTCCTCTCAGTCTTAAAACTAAATGGATCGTACTCTCACGTTGTACATTATAATCTGCAAGTGTTCTTCCATCTTCAAGCTGTTTTCCTGCGAATATTAACCTTTGTTGATCTGGTGGTATACCTTCTTTGTCTTGAATTTTTTGTTTAATTGTTTCAACATTATCACTAGGTTCAACATCGAGTGTAATTGTCTTTCCAGTTAAAGTTTTAACAAAAATTTGCATACTCATTTTTATTATATAAATAATATTTTTTAAATTAATTAGTATTTTCAGTTTTTAATTCTTTTATCATATAAAATAAGGGATGTTTTTTAGGATCAAATCCAAGAGTTTCATTAAAAAAAATATCTTGTTTTCCTCTTCCAACATAATAGTTATTAAGTGTTTTTATATTTAATTGTAAAGCTAAACAAAACATAGAACTATCACTTAATATATTCATACAAGAATTTTCTATTAAATCTACATAGTGTAATATTGGTTTTAATACACATTTTTCAGCAATTTCATAATATTTATGTTCTTTTTCATATATATTTTTATCTATATTTATAACAAGAGTTTCGTTTATATTAATATTTGTAACAATTTCTTCTAATTCAAATATATTTCCTAGTGAACAATTTTTATGGATAACAACATATTTTTCACAGATATTTTTTACTTCATTATATAATTTTACACTTTGATATACTGTTGGTATAAAACTATATTCTCTATAAATTTGTGGACTTAATCCACAGTCCTCATAAAAACAATATGGTAATATACCATTAAAATTTCCAGTTATTAATTCACCTGATTTTTTTACTAAATCATATAATTTATTCATAGGACCAGATAAATATAAATCATAACCATCTACTATTTTTTTAAAATTTTCCATATCACACCCTGCTCTTGGTGATATTTCTTGAAAATCATTACATAAATAAAAATTTATTGTTTTGTCATTTTCAAATAACATTTTAACGTTATTATAATATACCTTTTTACATACTACTAATAATTCATCATATACTGTACTTAGATATCTAACTAAACCAATACAGTTAACCATATCTCCTAATCCTAAATGTGTTAATATAAATGCTTTTTTTTTCACATATCCTTTTTGTTCTTTTATAGTGGAATTTAAATAATTATTTATTTTAGATTTTACTCTAAATCTTCTATCGTTTTCTTTTATTATTTCATCACATAATTTATTTCTTTCATCCAATGATTCGCCACTTTGTAGCTCATCCACATCTTCAGAAGAACGATATTTATCTTGTAATATCCATATATTATTATTTATAGTTTTTAAAATATAATAAAAGTAATTTATATCGTGATTAAAAATGTTATTTAGTTGTTTATGCAAAATATTATATTCAATTTGTACATCATTTTTTCTTTCATCATTTATATTTTCTAATTTTATTTGTAAAATACTTAATTTATCTAATGCTTCACCATATGAAGTATCTAATTTAATAGTATTTGATTTTGAAGTTACCTTTTTCATAAAAATAATATCATTTTTATATTCTTCAATAATAAAACCATTTTTTTGATATAAATGTATTGCTATTTCATTATCAATATCTACTGATAAATATACAGTATTAATATTATTTTCACACCATTCTAACAATTTATTTAAAATATTGGATCCATATTTTTGGTTTAATTTATTATCTGAAACACATATTCCTAACCAATATTTATCATTACATAAATCAATATGACCATAACAAACTGGTTGATTATCAATTGTTCCAACTATTGTATATAAATGATAACCAATAACATCTTCAGGTATTCTTTTACTGTAATATCTAAAATGTTTGGATGATGTTGTTTTTAAAAAATCATATATAATATTTAAATTATCTTTATTTATAACAGTAAAATTCATTTTATTGTTATAATAAAACTTTTAAATTATATTTTTCTTAAATTTATAATTTATTATTTAAAATACAATATTCAATTATACAATTAAAAATATAATCCTGTTGAATTTTAGTTAATTCTGGATAAGATGGCAACATAAAACCATTTATATTTATTTTATCAAAATTATTTTTTACATTTGATAAATGTGGATGAGAATATATGTCATAAAATAAAGGTCGAATCTGAATATTTTTTTCATTCATATATTTTTCAAAATGGTAATAATCAAAATTATAAGTTAATAGAGAAAATATCCATTTTGAATGTTCTGTATCTTTTTCTTCAATTAATAATGAAAAAATTTTCTTGTATTCTTCTGGTAAATTATTATATAATAATTTATAGTAGTTATATACTTGTTTTTTCATGTTTAAAATATTATAAATATCATTTAATTGATCATATAATAATGCTGCTTGTATATTTGTCATTCTATAATTCGTACCTTCTATATTATGAATATATCTAATATCACTCATTCCATGACTATAATAGGTTTTTATATACTTATAAATATCTAAATCATTTGTAAAAAATGCACCTCCTTCACCTGTTGTTATTGTTTTATTACCATAAAATGAAACTGATGAACATAATGAACAATCACCTGAACCACTATAATTATTCTCGTATTTTCCAAAAATACCTTCACAATTGTCTTCAATAAATATTAAATCTGGTCTTAATCTTTTTAATCTTGGTACATTTACTATATTTCCTAAATTATGAACAATTAAAACTGCTGAATTTTTATCAAGTGTGTTAATATATTCTTCTGATACCTCTATATTAAAACTTTTAGAGTCCATTTTCATTACTTCAATTTGTGTATTGTCATATTCCATTAAACAACAATTCCAAGGAGAGACAAATACGTTATTTGGAACATATATTTTATTTATATTTGGATATTTATATTTTAAGGATTTAAATAAACAATGGGTTGCAGATGTTCCATTATTCATTAAAATACAATATTTTACATTTAATATTTTTTTTAACAAATTTGTAGAAAGTTCTATATATACACCATGATTACTTATCCATTCACTGTTTATAGATTGTATTGCTGATTGTTTATACTTCTCCAAATAAGGTTTATAAATTGGTATCATTATTTTTAATAAATTAAAAATAAACTTTAGATTATTTTTTTAACTAATTATTTAACAAATATTTTTCATATAATCATACAGATTCATTGACCCCATTTTATTATTACATGACACACAAATGGGTTTTAAATTTTCAAATGAAGTTACTCCTCCATTTTTGTGTGAAATTATATGACCACATTGAAATGTGTTTATATTAATTTCAACTTTATTACAAACTTTACAAATACCTTTTTCTTTATCTCTAAAATCTTTTTCCCAAACTAATATTCTTTCTCTTTGAGATACTTTTTTACGCTTATTTAATATTTGTTCATTTGATTTGTTTTTATTTTCACTATATTCTTCCATCCAGTTTTTATTATTTAACCATATATCATCTTCTATATCATTACAAATATATAAAACGTGTTTATCTATTGATTTTTCTACTTTTTCAATACATTTTTCATTGTATTTTGTATCTAAATATTTCCAGTAAATTACATTTACATATTCCATATATTCAAAAATATCATTTCCGTTAACTATTAATTCACAATTTATTAAATATGATTTGTTCAATTTATCTAATAAGTTATCTATATTTATATTTGGTTTTCTAGGGTTATTTGATTTTGATATATATGCTTTATATTTACTTTGAAATAACTTTTTAAAATGATCAAGTTTTGCCTTTTTTAATATATTTGTTGTATTTTCAATTATATATTCTGGAACTGGTTTACTTTTATTTAAAAGTTGAAATGCATTTTCAATTGTAAAGTTAGAATCTAGTTTAATTAAATTAATAGATATTTTATAAAATGTACATTTATTATAAATTCTTTTCATAGCTTCATATCTATGTTGTCCATCAATTATATAATAATCATTATCTTGAATAACTAAAGACAATTCTCCCATAAAACAAAAAGATTTTGTTTTGTTAAAAAAAGAATTTTGATAATCAATAATTTCATTAATCACTTCAATATTTGCTTCTCTTTGTAGTTCTGGAGTTAATATGTTTAAACTTGTACATAATGATTCAATAGGTATTATATATTTTGTTTGATATTTATCAATTATAAATGGTCCATATTGATCATAACCTTTAACAATATTGTCTAATGACATTTTTATTTATTATTTTTTTAAATATTTTTTATTTTTATATAAAAGTATAAAATATAAGTATAAAATATAAGTATAAAATATATAAAAGTATAAATATTAATATAAAAAATGAAAGTAAAAATATCACTATGTATACCAACATATAAAAGATTTGATACATTTTTAAAAAAAAATGTAGAACAATATCTAAAAAGTGATTATATAGATGAAATTGTAATAAATGATGAGAATGGTGAAGATTATGATAAATTAGTTAATTATTTCCCAAATGAAAATAAATTAAAAATATATAAAAATGATCATATTTTAGGTGCTTTTTATAATAAAACTAAAGTTGTTTCATATGCTAAGAATAATTGGATATGTTTATGTGATAGTGATAACTATATACCAGATATATATTTTGAAACATGGGATAAATATATAAATGAATATGGTTTAAATAATAAATATGTTTATTTACCATCAAAAACTTATCCTACAGATAATCATAAAGGTTTTAATTATGAAGAATTTAATAATTTAACAATAAATAAATATAATATAAATAACTATAGTATATATAATAATTATGAAAGTTTATTAAATACTGGAAATTATATTTTTCATAAAAATAATTATATAATAACAGATAATTATATTAAAAATAATACTAATTGTAATGCATTAGATGTATTAATGAGAAATTTTTTACTATTAATTAACAATTCAATATTAATAATTGTACCAAATATGGCATATAATCATATAGTTCACGATGATAGTTTTTTTATAAAAAATATCGATAATTATGTGGAAACTAAATCTAATATATTATTTTTTTATAATAATATACAATCTTTTTATGATATTCCTTATAAAATGACTTTGGACAAATGGCAAAAATTTAATAAATATGAAGAAGAAATTATATATAATTGTTCAGACTATTATTATTTAAACGATTCATGGGTTGATTTTCCGATAGGTGTATATTGGTCATTTATTAATAATAGAAATTTATTATCAACTTACTGTAACATATCACATGATAATTTATTATTATTATGTATAAATCCATTTACAGATCAAAATAGAAGAAAAGATAGTTATGTAAATAGAATAAAAATATTAGAAACATTGAATAAACAAAATTTTACTAATTCTAAAATTGATAATGATGCATATTTTAAAATATTACCTACTTATAAATTTGTAATATCACCAGAAGGAAATGGAATTGACTGTCATAGACATTATGAAGCATTAATAGCTGGTTGTATCCCTATTGTTGAAGATAATCCATTAGTTAGAGAAAAATATAAAGATTGTCCTATATTATACACAAAAGATTATTCTGAAATAACAGTAGAATATTTAAATAATAAATATAATGAAATGATAAACCAGGTTTATAATTTTTCTGCTTTGTATTTATCAACATATAATAATGAATTACAAAGAAATATAAAAAATAATGGTAATTACTGGTGTTCAAGATTCACTGGTAAAATTTGGTATACATAATAATTAATAATATTCAATATTATGTAAAATATAGGGATAATCATACCAAGGTTTACCTGTTCCTATTTTTCCCCATGGACCAGGTGGTCTATTTGTTTCTTCAAAATTTTCTTTTATTGAATTATTTAATATTGAAATGAATATCAATAAAAGTATAAATATAATTATATATGGAAATATTCTATTCATTTTATAAATAGAATATTTATTTTAAAAAATAAAAAATAAAAAATAAAAAATAAATTAAACAGAATGATATAAATTTTCAATAACTTCTTGAAATCTATCATAATTTAAAGTATATTCATTATCTTCATCAAAATTTATACTTTCTTTTACTATATATGATTTTACTATTCCATTTTCTATAACTCTATCAAACATATTAAATACCTTTAATGATACATTTAAATATTCATTATTTTTGAATATATTTAATAATACTTTATTTATTATTTTTGATGTATATTGTAAATCTAAACCATTATACATCATAACTATTTCTCTATACATAAATTCAATATAATATATTCCAAAAATTTCACTATCAACTATTTTACTAGGAATAAAAAGAATGTTATTGTTTTCTAGTGAATAACTTTCACCTGCATCTGATACTTCTGTAAAAATAATTGTAACTAAATCAAAAACTAACTGTAATTCTTTCGATTCATAGTATTTTCTACACATAGGACATTGCATTTTATTACACTTTTTTAAACAGTTTAAATGAAACCAATGTCCACATCTTAAAGGAATTTCTTGATCATATAAAATATTTTCACTACAAATTACACATTCATCTGGTTTTTCAAATTTATATATATTTTTATGTTTTTCACAATAATATTTATTGTTTATATTTGTAACACCTATATCATTACATTTTTTTAATATGTGTTTATTTTCATTTGCCAAATCTGCTTGATTTATATTTTCTAGTTTTTCATAATCGAAACCTTCACAATTTTCAAAAACTAATTTTTTACAAATTCCAGAATTTATAATATTATTTATTCTATTATTATGATAAGTACATTTTCCATTTTCAGTTGCTTTGTTTTTACATTTTTTATTTTTAAGAGTTAAACAATTACAGTTCATGTTAATGTTTGTTTCAGGAGAATTTTGATAATCCATTTTTTTTAATTGTTATAATTTTAACATAAACATACTTTAAAAAATCATTTTTTTTAAATATATATTTAAAAAAAAAGTATATTATAAAACTATACAATGTCTAAGTTATCTAAAATAAAATTATGTGTTATAAATCTTGAAAAAGATATTATAAGAAAAAATAATATTATTTCAAATGTAATTAATAATATAAAAGATATAGATTGTATTTTTTATAAAGCAATAGATGGAAAAGATAAAGTAAAAATTTTTAATACAACTTATAAAGATTTAGATTTAATAATTTATGATAACAGTTCTATATTTTTAGCTGATTATAATTATAGAATAGATTATAATCAAATAGGAAAAATAAATATTGGAACTGTTGGGTGTAATTTATCACATATATTTTTATGTGATGAATTAATATTTGACGATAAATATGATTACTATCTAGTATTAGAAGATGATTCTAAATTAAATGTTAATGTTGATGTTTTATATGAATATTTAAATAATTTACCAGATAAATTTGATTTTATACATTTAGATAAATCAGATGCAATAGAATTTACACCAATAGATAAAGTAAACTATTATTATTATAACGTTGAAAAAAAATTTTTTAATAGAACATCTGCTTATTTAATTAGTAAGTCAGGTGCTTCCAAATATGTTTCATATTTTAAACATAATATATGTAGACCACCCGATGATTCATTTTCTAATTTATTTGTGTTTAAAAATTTTAATGTTTTAATACCAAGAGAATGGTTATTTAAATTATCAGAAGATTCTAATAATTCAAGTATAGCAGAATATAATAATTATTGATATTTATATTATTTATAATAAATAAAAAATGTTGTCTGAATTTCCTATACCTAAAATTATTCATTTAAGCTATAAAAGTGAACAAGAAATATTACCTGAATGGAAAAATGTATTACCAGCTTGGAAAAAAACAAATCCTACATGGAAAATTAAATTTTGGAGTGATCAAGATAATGAAAAAATAGTAAAAGATGAATTTCCTTGGTTTTATGATACTTATAAAAATTTTAAACACAATATTCAAAGAGTTGATGCTGTAAGATGTTGTTATTTATATAAATATGGTGGATTATATATTGATATGGATTATTTGCCAGTAAATAATATTGATAAATTATTTTACAATGAAAAAAATAAAAATATAAATGATAATCAAATTTATTTAACTACTTCTACAAATGTTCCAATGTTTACAAACTCTTTTATGGCTTCTAAACCAAATTGTGAACTTTGGATAAAATACTTAAAATCTATAATGAAAACAAAAACAAAATGGTACTGGAGTAAACATATGGAAGTAATGTACACAACTGGTCCAAATAAACTTAACTCCGTTTTAAAAGAAAATAGAAATGTAATTGGTTTAATTAATCCATATTTGATACATTCTTGCAATGTTTGCGAATTAGATGATGAAGAAAAATGTACATCTATTTATTTAAGAAAAATTCAAGGACAATCTTGGAATTCAGCTGATAGTCATTTTTTAAATTGGATACTTTGTAATAAATATAAATCACTTTTAATATTAATGATTATAATTTATTTAATATTTTATTTTTCTTCAAAAGATTATATTTGTAAATATAGTTGTTTACCAAAATGTAGAAAATAATTATTTTATTTTATAATTTTATATCTTTTCAAAAATAAAAATAACAGAATAATTACAAATTTAGCATTTTGACCTGTGCAGGTTAAAAATGTATTTTTTAGTTATATTATTTATTTTGTAATTTTATATCTTTTCAAAAATAAAAATAAAAATATTTATAAGGAATTATTTTTTGGGCAAGAAAAATATCTAGTCTATATTTTTTTATCAACTCTCTCACAAATGTTTTTCCACCATGGAAAGAAAAATAAAATTATTTTTACACTTCAATTTCAATCTATAATTTTATAATTTTTTAATATATATATTTCAATGCATTTACAGATTAATATAACGATTTTATATTTTCCACCATGGAAAGAATTCTTTCCATATGTAAAGTTATTGTTCTGTCGTGGAAAATAATAATTTAAAGCTATAAATAATATAAAAATGTCTACTATTTGTGAATATTGTGAAACTTCAATAACAAAAAATAACTTAAATAAACATCAAAAGAGTGAAACCTGTAATAAAATAAAATTATTATTAAATAAGCAAAAAAATAATTATGAATTACAATTAAAATTACTAGATGATAAAAATAGAACAATATTAGAAAATAATGTAAACTTAAATCAAAAAATATTAACATTAGAAATAAAACTAAAAGAAGTATCAGATAAATCTGATGAATATAGAAAAATAGTTGAGAAATCTGCAACTAAATCTACTAATACTGTTAAAAATTATACTCATAATAATTATCTTAATTATATTTCTACTGAACCAATAAAATTTAAAGACTTAAAATCACAAGTAAGGCAAATTGTTAATTGTGAAACTATTATGTACAATGATGATGATTTTCACGACCATATTGTGGATAATATTTTAAGAGATAAAAGTGGTAAAGATAAAGTATTATGTACTGATATAAATAGAAAAAATTTTACTTATAAAGATGAAAAAAGTGGTGAATTAATTAGTGATCCAGAATTAGAAAGATTAAGAGAACAATTAAAAAAAGGAACAGATATAAGAAAAATAAGAAGAGACCTTTTAGAAAAATTAGTGAATGAATATGAAGAAAATGGAAGTATAGGTGTAGATCCATATAAACAGTTTTCAGATATAATTCAAAAATTAAATTTTGGTTCACTATTTGTAGACCATATAGCAAAAAAAACATATATAAAAACAAAGAATACTGTCATCCAAAAGAACAATAATGAGTCACGAAATGAGGAATCTTTTGATGAGGGACATTTGTCCCAAATCCTTGATGAGTTAGAATACAATGAAGAAGAATATCAAAAATTATTAGAAGAATTTGGTGAAGAAGATATATAGTTGAGTTTCCAAGGAACAAAATATCGTAATTATTTATGTTTTGATAACCAACTTTTATAAACTTTCATAGCTTTTTTCATTCCACTTGTTTGATATTTATGATGTTTAGCTCTATTATACATTGTATTAACTATTTGCATTTTATAAGCTCTTGAATGTCCTTTTATATTTTTTAATGTTTTTCTAGCAATTTCAGAAGAACCATATCCACTTTTTATTCTAGGTTTATTTTTACCATTTGAATATAGTGATTTATTTATTTTTTTTGATTTTTTACTCTTTTTTGCTTTTTTTGATTTCTTAGATCTTTTGGATTTTTTATATTTAGGAGAAATAATATATTTTCCTTTATTTTTTTTAGAACTACGTTTTAAGAGACCTTGAGATTTACAACTAGATTTTTGACTAAATCCCATTTTTTTAGGAGAAGTAGTTAAACAATATTTTCTTGACATACGTGGCATTTTTTATATATAATTTATATATAAAAAATTTTAAATATATCATTATATTTATATAATGGATAAAATAAATAATAAAAATAAAATGAAAAGAGTTTATATTGACGGTGTTTTTGATTTATTTCATAGAGGACATTTAGAATCTCTAATAAAAGCGAAAAATTGTTTAAATGATCCAGAAAATACATATTTATTAGTTGGAGTTGTAGGAGATGAAGATGCAACTGGTTATAAAAGAAAACCAATAGTAAAGGAAGAAGATAGAAGAGAAATAATAAGTTCAATAAAATATGTAGATAAAGTTATATGTCCTTGTCCATTAGTAGTAGATATGGATTTTATAAAAGAAAATAATATAGATTTAGTAGTGCATGGTTTTGTATCAGAACAAGATAGAAATAAACAAAAAGAATTTTATGAAATTATAAGTAAAGAAGGATATTTTAAAGAAATAGAATATTATTCTAAAATATCAACAAGTGACATAATTAGAAACATTAAACAAAATTATTAAGAGGATATAACTTCACCTTCTCTATATAAAATATCACTTAATTTATATTCATTTACAAACCCACAACAGTCTTCAATACCATAAGAAACAATGACAGTATAATCTTCAATATTATCTGATTTGTTTTCATTTTTTACAACAAGTCCAGTTCCAAATTCAATATTTGAAGGAACATTTAACATATTAAATTCAGGACCCATCCATAATATATTAAAAGGAGGTTCAGCACGAAAAATATAAAATAAATTTTTTCTAACACAAATAGTTCTAGTTGTTCCTCTTGTATGACTTAATCCTAAAAAATAATCTTTACCGTTTAATTTAAATTTTATAGAAGGAGCACCACCACCAAAATCTCTTTTTTTTGGATATTTTGTTTTTGTATTATATACCTTTGGACAATAACCAATAGGATTATTATTTTCATCAAGTTGTGCTTTTAATATAACATGAGGTTGTATAGAATATTCAAAATATAATTCATTATTATATTCAAAAGGCATCCAATTTTTTTCACATCCACTCATTTTATCAGTGTATAAATATATAAAATTATCTAAGTTGTCAAGAGGAGCAATAGTGATATATTTAGATAATTTGTTTTTATTATACAAATTATCTCTTCCAAGATAATGAAAATAAATCCAATATTTATTATTATATTCAAAAATTCTAGGATCTTCGCATCCTAAATAATTGTTGTTATTAACAATTACATTTTCTAAATGTTTACTTTTAAAAGGAACAATTTGATTTTCATTTGTATTATTATTTTTAACAATAATATGACTGCAACGACTTACTATATTTTTTGGAAATATAGAAAAGGCATTATTAATAGTGTCATCATAAATTCCTTTTTTTAACATAGTTTTACATTTTATTTTTCTTTCCATGTAACTATGTCCTGATAATCTACTTGTATATATAATATCTCCATTTTTTAATTGAAAAATAGAAGGATTATATTCATAAATTTTTGTTCCATCTTTTAATAAATATGGACCATTGTCTATTCTGTAATAATTTATGTATTTTATTGTTGGTAAACCATTCAAATAGTAATAGTTCTTATATTTTTCATATTGAAAATAAATAATTATTGAAAGTAATATAATAAATAATGTTATAAAAAATATTTTTTTCATATATATTTTATATTAATTAAAATATAAAAAAAACATTTTTATAACAACATTAATATAATTTACCAAAATAATCTTCTATTGCTTTTTCATAAGTTTCATAAAATTCACTTACATCCATATTACTTTCATTTACAAATTCTTTATATAATATTTCTTCGATATTAAAGTCTAATAAAAACATTTTTATTGTATCTTTTTCTGTTGTTTCACTTGATGCTAATTCGTTATTTATCTTTTCTTGTGTGTATTCAGGTAACATTTTAATTAATTTTGTATATCTTGCAAAAATATTACTTCTTAATTGATCTTTTAAAGTTATTTGAACAACATTTTCACTAAAATATCCACTTACTATATTTAATATTCTGCTTAAATGACCTGTAGAACAAGTTTGATCCATATCCTCTAATTCTTGTAATAAACGTTTTTCAAGTTCATCCTTATGTTCAGATTGACATATATATTCCCAAACAAGTACTAAAATATCAGACATATTTAACATTTCATATTTAGCAGTGTCAATCATGATTCTTTCTAAACTTGACATTATTTTTTCCATTCTATCTTTTTCAATATAAGAATATTTATCTCTAATTGTTTCTAATACTTCACCAGAATTTCTCTTTCCTGGTTTTATTGTTTGTATTAATTCTCTAAGGGTGTTCATTATAGTTTTATTGATAGTTGTATCATGTACATTTTGAATATTTGTGTAAATAGTTGATGTTTTATTTTGTGTGTAAAGATCTCCTAATTCTTTTATAATTCTAGTTGCAGATTCAACATAATGTTTTTCTACTCCATAGTTATATAATATATCAGCACATTCAGCTCTATAATTAATGGTTTGTTCTTTATCTTCAGCTACAGATAATAAGAATTCTTCAAGTTCAATTCTATTATATTCTGTAGGAACAAAATGTGCTAAAATAAATTGAGCACTTAATAATTTATATAATAAAGGTGCATTAAAATTATGAAAATTATAATATACATATTTATGACATTCATTTACAATTTCATAATCTAATTTTACATAAGCATCATTATTTGAAAAGAAATAATATCTTTTATTAAATGGATATCTATCATCTTTTAATATTGATAATACAGCTTTAATACAATATTCCATACCTCCTGTATAATGAATTCTTTGCATATATCTTACACCTTGACATCTATCTTCAAAATCATGCTTATCTGATATAACACTTTCATATAGTTTTATAAATGGATTATTAATAGAATTCCCAAATGTTTTGGTTTCAATTTCCATAAATGTTTCAGGTAAATATTTAAAACTAGAAACATCAAAACCGTTCTTTAGTTCACTATCTGATATTATATCAAATAAGGTTTTATATTCATTTTCTTTATCATTAAATGATTCATTTTCATTTACTGCTTCTTCCTTTGATTCTTCCTTTGATTCTTCCTTTGATTCTTCTTTTGATTCTTCCTTATTAACTACATTTTGACAATCTATAGATGGTTTATCATTCGATATTTTTTTTTCTAAAGTTTTTAAAACAGTATCAGCATCACCAGTTAATTCATAAGGAGTAAAATCATTTTCTAATTCAAGACTTGTATCGCTATTTGAACTAGATTTATTATTACTTATTTCATTTTTTGAATTTTCTTCAAGGTTTACTTCTTTATATTCAGAACTAAAAAAATTACGTATTTTATTATATATAGATTTAATATAAAACATTTTATTATAATATGTAAATTACTTTTAAATATAATTGAAAAAATTGATATAAATAAATATTTTATATTTTTATAAAAAAATATAAAATGGATTATCATATTACTTGTGTTTATGGAAACAATAAATACCGTGACTATTTAGTATACAGTCTTGTATATGAATATGTAAATTCTGGAATAATAAAATTTGGAGCAGTAATCGGTAAAGTTTATCCTTATTACGAATATATTTCTGATAATATATATATTAAATATGATGATCAAGTTATGGAAGACTATTTAGAAAATATACAAACAATATATAAAAAAAGTAATGGAATTATGGAAAATAATTTATTGATAATAGATAGTAACTTAATAGATTTAAATACAGAACAATGGGATGAGATATTGGAGAATTATCAAATATATAAAATTAATATAGTAATAATATTGGATAAAATAATGAATTGTAATATGGAAAAATTAAATAAATATGTAAATACAGTTTATATATTAAAACAAGTAGATTATAATTATGATTTAATAATTAAATTATATAAAACATTTTTTAAAAAATATGATAAAGAAAATTTTGTAGACTCCTATATAGAATGTACTCAGACAATATTTGACATAATGATTGCTAATTTAAATTTAAATGAAATGTTTAAATATAAAATAGACACGACATTACCCCGATTCAATTTTAATACTTATAAAATATATGAACAGAATAAGATATATAAAAAGCGATGTACAGTATCAGATATAATAAATGTTTAATATTGATAAAGTAATTAAAGAGATTATAAAAATAAATATAAATGATTTAAAAAAAATTATATTTATATAATAAATTTTTTTAAAAAAAATAATTTAATTAATATCTAAAACATGAAAAAGAGTGACTGTTTATTATATATTTATACACATGAGGCATATACCTTTAAAGTGTTGGCAGAATTATTACAAAATTGTATTATTGAAGCATGTTTTATTATAAATGAACAAGGAATAACATTAACTGGAACAGATTCTAAAACTCCAGCCGGTACAAAACTTGTACATTTAGAATTATTAAGAGAAAATTTTCCAATTTATCAAGTTCCAAAAGAGGAATTGCAAATTGGTTTAAATTTAATGCATCTTTTTAAAATGTTAAAATCAATTAAAAAGAAGGATAAATTAACTCTGTTTATAAATAAAAACAATCAATTAAATTTAGGAATATTAATACAAGGAAATGAAAATAATTTTTATTCCGAGAATTATGTTAAAATCACAAATTATAGATCAGTTGACACAGAGTTTCCAGATGGTTATGAAACTCCAATTATTACATCTTCAAAGGAATTTGCAAAGTTAAAATCTTTAAATAGAGTATCAAAGTATATTGAAATAACATTTTATAAACAGAAAATAGAGTTTTTTTGTGATAAAGAAAATATATATTCTAAAAAAATAACATTTGGAGATACCACAAATAATGAGGAAAATGATGACAGTGACGTATTTTCCCAAAAATATGAAACTGAACAGATATTACAACTTGTAAAAGTAGCTGGTCTTTCACAAAATGTTAGAATATATTATGATAAGATATCTCCACTTAAATTTCAATTAAATGTAGGTTCACTTGGTCATATTTCTATTTATATGAAATCAAAGGAAACAATAGAAGAAGAAGAGAGAGAAAATGAAGATACAACAATGAGATATTATTTAAACAGTGATTAAAAAAAATAAAAAAAAGTAAAGTAAATAATTATTCAACATTTGTCATATATGATTTGAACATTATAGGTTGTGATAAACCATATTTAACACAAGCAGAATTAAAAGATTTTATATAAGACCAATAAATCCAGTACATAATAGCAAAGTTAATAACAGTGTTTAATATAACACCATTCCATCTATAATTAGCATAGAAAATAAGACAAGTTCCAATTGTCCATAACATACCAATAATTAAATAATCAGAGAGAGCATCAGCAGCATTTTGTAAAGTATCTTGATCTTTTGAAAAATTTTTAACAGAAAACTTACTAGACATTTCAACAGAACCAATAGCAAATTGCATACTTGCAAATAAAATAGATTTACCAATTAATTTTGGCATTAAGCTGGTACTATTTGATTTTTCAACATTAAACATTTTGTTGATATTTATATTTTATCAAATATAAATATTATATTTTATTATTAATTTTAAATATTTTAAACATTTTTTAATCATTATGTTCAAATAATTTTCCTATATAACTTGATTTAGTTCTTAAAAAATACAATATACTATATACTATAATTGTTATTATAAGTGAATAAATTATTAATTTCCAATAACTAACTACTTTATCATTTAATTTATTTGTTTTATTTGAAGATATTTTTAATTGGTTATCTGGAACTTGATTTTTTAAAATAAACTTTGGTTTAAAATAATATAATAATACAGATATTAAAACCATTAATGATAAAAATACAATTATATATCTTGTGGGAACATTTGAAGTTAAATCTTCATATGTATCTATTATTTTATGATGAATAGGAGTTCTATTATTTTCTTTAATAGCACCTATATTACCTCTTAGTTTATCAATATAACGACTTCTATTAATAGAGTTTATAATTCTGTTGTTAGGTGATAAATTTGACATGTGTAATTGTTTTATTAATATTATTATATTATAAAATTGTTTATTTATAAATAAAAAAAATATATTTTATTTATAAATAAAAACAATGGAAGATAAAAATTTTACAATAATTGAAGATATTTTTGATACAGATTCACCAAATAATAGATCATCAAATGATTTAAATGATGATGGAGAAATGTCTCAATTTTTTAATAGAAAAAATGATACCTCTTTTTTAAGGACAATTGATGCCAATTCAGCTAGATCTCCTTATCCTAGTGGTAATATACCTTCATTGAGTTATAATGAAGATATGATAAAAAATAAACTTAGCAGACAAATAAATCCACGTTCACTTGCAAGTCAATATAATTCAATGAGTACTTCTAATAGAATATTACAACATCCTCCTTCAAATGTCAGATTAAATGATTTACCAAAGTCTAATATACAAGTTCGTCCAGTTATGCCACCAGCACATGAAACGTCAATGAATAATATTACTTGTAGAAATATTTATGATCATGTGGAAAATTGTCCTTTTTGTCAAAAATATTATAAACAATCAAATAGAACTTATATACTTATTATTGTATTTTTAGTTTTAATTATTCTGTTACTTTTGAGACAAAATAACAATTAAAATAAAAAAAAACAAAAAAAATATTATCAATATATAAAATATAATTCTAAAATAATAAATATATAAAAATGATTATGGAATATTTTATGTACGCAAAAGCTCAAGAAAATGGAACAGAAAATGGAAAAGAAAATTATCATAATCCTAATGGAATGTATTATTATCAGAAAGGAATTGTAGTTAAGAAACAAGAACCTGAACCAATGTCAACACCAATGATGGTCCTTGTATTTATTTTATATTTAGCTCTTGGTGTTTATGCTGCCAAATTAAGTTGGTATTCAAATACAAAAGCAGGATGGTCACAAGGTTATAAAGTTTTATTTGCAATTTTTGCATTTATGTTTCCTATTACTTATATTACAGCTCATGTATTATTTAAGTTAGACTTATTGAAAAAACTTAAAGGTGGAAGCATGTCATATTAAAAAACTTAATTATTAAAATGTCTTAAATAAATAATATATACAAATATTTAAATATTTAAAAATGTGTTGCAATTTGGATTGTTATTTATTTGATGAAGATGATCCTTTTGTTAGTGAAAATAGAAATTTTTTAAGAAAAACAATGTTATTATTATATGTAATATTATTTATTTATTTACTACTTTTTTATTATGTAAACAAGTATATTTTATAATTTATTTTTTATTAATTATTTTAACTATTTTTATTAATATTACAATAATAAAAAATAATATAAAACATCTTATAATATCATTTAATTCTATTGAATCTGTTTTTTTTATTATTTTTAATGTTTCTGGTTCTATTTTATTTGAAAATACAATAGAATTTACTACTGCTGATTCCATTGTTGTAAAACTATATTTACTATTACCATTTTGTGTTCCTATTTGATATAAATTTTTAGTGATATTACTAAAAGCAGATAATGGTTTATTATCATATGTTTGTATAAATGCTGTATCTGGTTCAATCCATTTATTATTTATTTTAGTTACATTTGGATTTATAATTATATAAGAAGGTTCTAATAATTCAGGAAAAGATATTTTTAATTGTCTGAATACTTCTTTTTTCAATTCAAATTCATCACATTGATTGGCAGTTTTATTAATATAAGAAGATATAGAATCTGGTTTACTAACACAAGTGCTAATAACTAGTTTAGAACGTGGATCATTGAAGTTCATATAATTAGATAAAACTATAAATATTATCCCCCATTCTGTTTTTGGAAAACCCCAAACATCTTTTAAATCGATCTTTTTATCCCAATGAAATGCAATAGGTATATAATTTGTATAACTAGATTTATAAACCCATTCAGTAAATGATTGAATGTCACCAAATGAATTACTGTAAATATTATTAGATAATAACAATTTTAATAATGGTTTTGGTGGTATACATAACATATAATTTTCTGCTGATATATTTAAAAACTTATTATATGTTTTATTGTAAACTTTTATAGAATCAACTTTATTAATATTTCCATTTAACTCTAATACAGAGGTATTTAATAAAAATTCTACATTGTTATTAATTAACTGTTCTTTCCATAATTTAAATAAACCAATATCATTTGGATTTTTAGGTTGATAAATTATATGTAAAAACTGTTGATTTACCAATTGAAAAAATTTGTTTAGTGAATATTTTTCAGAACTTGCACCGTCACTTAAAAGACATAGTCTATCAATGTAATCTTTTGTATTTTTTGT
>Ga0214919_10004072_pt1 | contig 21525 bp, 29 predicted proteins | sample LL1503_MetaG_FD_177994 | JGI IMG/M metagenome (GOLD analysis project Ga0214919, IMG submission 177994) | Freshwater microbial communities from Lake Lanier, Atlanta, Georgia, United States - LL-1503 | ecosystem: Environmental > Aquatic > Freshwater > Lake | place: USA: Georgia | collected... | reverse complement strand
AAGAAATGACCGATATAAAGAAAGAAGATAAAGAAATGACCGATATAAAGAAAGAAGATAAAGAAATGACCGATAAAGAATTAATTCTAAAAGAACTTCAAGTTGTTAAAGATCAACTAGGAAATATTTTGAAAAAAAAGAATGAAAATGCCGAACAAGAAAATATCAAACAAGAAAATGCCGAACAAAATGCCGAACAAATTAATACTCTAAATAAACCTCATGAATTAAATGAATTAAATGAACAAATTGTAGATCAAAAGATTGCTTCAGCTGGTGGTAACTCTCGAAAAAAAGCAAAATATTTGAAATTTTCAAAATCTCGGAAATCTCGGAAATCTCGGAAACACAAATATAAAAAACGAAAAACATTTAAAAAAATGTCGCGATGATAACTAATGGCAAAACTCATTAGTTATTCGCAATCAGACAAAACACTCGAAGAGATTGTTTGTTATTGTGCGCGAGTATCAAATCCAACAAATCAGAATAATACCGAAACAAATGAACGTTTGTTACAGTATTTAATTGAAAATCAACATTGGTCGCCTTTTGAAATGGTTTCTATATGCCTAGAGATTGAGACCACGCGCGATATAGCGCGCCAAATATTACGACATAGATCTTTTTCATTTCAAGAATTTTCACAAAGGTATGCTGTCGCAAATCTAGATTTTGAATTTAAAGAGGCTCGAATGCAAGATAAAAAAAATCGGCAAAACAGTATTGAGAATGATGATAAAGAATTGGATGATGATTGGAAGAGAAAACAGAGCGAAGTTTCTAAATTGGTAAGTGAAACATATCAGTGGGCAATTGAGAAGGGAATTGCAAAAGAACAAGCGCGCGCTGTTTTGCCAGAAGGCATGACCCCTAGTAAAATGTATATGAATGGTACTCTGCGATCATGGATTCATTATATCCAACTTCGAACGAGCAAAGAAACACAAAAAGAACACAGAGAAGTAGCGCTGGAATGTGTCAAGGCAATTGCGCCAATTTTCCCAATGATTACAATGTTCTTAACGTCTTACCATTCATCGATTTAATAATGGATATAAATTCTCTATATTCATCATTGATTCGTTCAAAATCTTCAATACCCATAATATCCTTTTTATAATCTGTAAATTCAACATCACGAATTTTTATCGATTCAATTTTTAAAAAATTTATCTGAATGTTTATGGTGAACCATGTATACTCTTCCAACGAAATAGTAATAACTATCTTATTTTTATCTATCGTGTAGTCCATGCGTGGATTATCTATAAAAACATCTTTTGCGTCTTCGACGTGTTGAATGATGTTTTCATAAAACTTTTGTTTTTGTTCATTCAAGAGAGTCTCTTTCATTGTTTTCAATTTTTTAGGCGAGGGAAGTGAATTTCCTTGTCTTTTTTTGCGCGTTATTGGTTCGGCGCTTTTCATTTTTTGGTTGATTTTTTCCAGTGATATTTTTCGTTCCTTTTTCGCTATTTTTTCAAATAGTTGTTGCGTTTCGAGAGTAGGCGACAGTTCTTTTGTTACTAATGGGTTTGTGCGACAAGAATTGTCAAAGATATAACTATATTCGAATCCTAACTTATATAATAATGTGATTATTTCTTCAAATGTGATTACGACTAAACATGTTTTATCTGTTAATTCCCCTCTTAATTTTTTATTTTCTTTATTGTTTGCTAATTCTTGCAAATACTCTACTGCGAGTGGAAAATTACTGTGTAAAAAAGCGGGAGAAACGATATTTGCACCTCGCAATTCTTCCAATTTTTCATCTGGTGTACTAGAATAACTTATATCTGTAATATAAATACCAAAATTAAAAAAGGTCGGATCGTCCCCTTTTTCGTAACTAAAATAATATTTCTTTTCCATCATTTGTCTCATAGGAGTCAATACGTAATCTTTGTGCTTTTGAGCCCATCTATCTATTTTATCGTCGTCGCTTGATCTCTCAAATTTACTCATAACTATTGGTTTTAGTGCATTTGCCATGACGGAAGCCTTTTCTTTTATTGTCTCTGTCGTAGCTAAAGGATGCTCGCGCATAATATCCATAAATTGCATGGAGTTTGAACGACCGTTCTCCCCATAAGCATATGCACCAGCACCTAAAATACCCGCTAATGAATAAACAACCGATGTATCATATTGACAATTTTTAGTTAATTTTTCACTTCCATGCGCATCAATAAAAACAGTACATGTAGGCATTCTTTTTTTGCGTTCTACTTCAAAATATCGCAAAACTTTTTCATTCAGTTCCATATAGTGTATGAATAAATTTATATTTCGTTTACCATAAAAGCATAAAAATACATGGAACTAATGATGTTTACAATGTTTAGATTACTATTTATCAAACAATAGTAAACACTCAACAATGTTGCCACTGTAATGATGAAAATATTGAACATAAAATAATGAAAAATCCCAACATCATTAATGTAGTTTTTATGAAAGAGAAAAATCTCATTTTTTAACCAATAATTGTTTATTAAAATATAATAGAAAAAACTGTATACCGTTTGAACAATAATGGCAGTCAAAACAAACAACAAAAGATTAAATTTGGAAAATATTAAATGATACAAATATTTTGCAAAAATTAAAATAAGTAATAGGGTAGAAACATCAAATATAAATGCAGTGAATTGAAACAACTTGTACCAATTTTTCAAGTTTTTAGAAACAAAATTATATACACATAAAAAAATGACGAGAAGCGTCGCATTAATACATCCATTAATTATGGGCAAAAAATTATCATCATCGGTTAGTTTTGAAACCTTGTTTCTATAAAAGTCCATATATATTTCAAATATTATATTTCCCAATGAGAGATAAAATTTTCACGTTCTTCTATTGTTAGTAAACCCCATGTAATATTATTTCCTTCATCTCTTCTGAAAACTTTTCTACAAAGAGTTATAATTTGTTGTCGAGATTTATTTTTTAAATAGAACAATCGTGCAAAGATTGAAATGAAATTATCACGATATCCATACATTGTTGCATAATGATCGTTACAAAATCCTATCAAATCGTTATTTAACCAATCATTTTCAGCATTTGGGTATTCCCATGCAAACCTATTTGTATACCATTCTTGGATTATTGGGCGCGTTCTCGTATAATGTTGAATGTCACTTAATAAACTGTATGGTTGCGGTTCGTACGTAAAAGCCAAAATGTATTTACGTAGATCTTCTGGTAACTTTTTGATGATGTCCATTTTATTTGTTTACTTATTAATTTTAACTTAAAATATTTATGTTATTAATTTCATGGAAAATTTGCATGAAAAAATTATTGAAAAATTAAAAATATTTCATGCAAATAATAAAATACCAAACATTATTTTCCATGGACCATACGGTTCCGGAAAAAAAACAATTCTCAACAAATTTATACATCTTTTGTTTGATTCAAATAAAGAACAGATTAAAAATTATGTAATGTATGTGAATTGTTCTCATGGAAAAGGGATCAAATTTGTACGCGAAGAATTAAAATTTTTTGCCAAAACAAACGTAAATACATTTCAAGGCAAAATTTACAAGATTGTTGTCTTGTTAAATGCCGATAAATTATCGGTGGACGCGCAAAGCGCTTTTCGGCGGTGCATCGAACTTTTTAGTGGAAATACGCGATTTTTCATAGTAGTAGAAGATAAAACCAAAATTTTAAAACCAATTCTTTCTCGTTTTTGTGAAATTTACGTGGATGACCCACATGGAAATTTATATCAACATGCAAAAACATTTTCATTTGACAAATATAAGAATACCCATAAAGAGACGTTGAAACGAGAATTACAAAAAATGGATAAAAATCTTGTTGAATTTTCCGAAAAATTATATGATAAGGGATTTTCTTGTTTAGATATCTTGAACTATATTGAAAAAAAAAAAATAGACGATAAAGACACTATTTTAATGACTTTTCACAAGATTAAAAGAGACATACGGAGCGAAAAATTTTTAATGTTATTTTTACTGCAACTTTTAAGTTCAAAAATTGACTTAAAAATGTATCCTCTATTTAATGGACGATTTTAATACGGCTAGTTTACAAGAATCAAAAAATGAGTGGTGTATAAGGCTAATAGGTATATTGTCGCCATGTATTATTGAAGGTGTAAAATCTATCTTTGAAGAATCGAAAAATCTTTGTGCAACTACGGGAGAAGAAGAAAAATATCTCATGACCTTTCAAAATTTTTTATCAAGAGTACCCAAATGGAACGCTTCTATTATTGAAGAAGAACGGCGACGCATCATAGAAAAAAGTAATTGCCATTATATCGAAGATCTCATTACTTGTGTACATGTTATCCAGCTTAAATTATTAACAGCCATAAGAGTTGGACAAAAACAAAAGAAAATAAATATTAATATTCCTAAACTGGACGATTTTATACACAAGGTGTACATAAACACTTGTCGCAAGATTTACTCAAATGTTTATCTTTTTGAAGTGAATATACCAACACTGCAAGTACAGAAAAATAACCGTGAACTAGAATTGATTATTCAAGAATGCATTTTGGTGACAATTAGAGAAAGTATTCCAATTGACACTATACTGAAAGCTTATTTGGATGAGACCATTGAGGAATATGTGGAAGAACAAATTGTCGAAAAGGAGGTAAAGCAAGTGAAAAAGCAAACCAAGAGGCGTCGCGATGATCTGGAAGACATTAAGATTTCCAAGATTGACGAATCTCCAGAAAACGAGGTGAAGATGATAGAAAAATTAAATGGAGTGAAAAATATTAGTTTTGGTGAGTTGAAATTAGAACCAACAGTAGAATTAACTGCTCCAAAAGTAGATATTCCGAAGATGGAAATTCCACAAATGGAATTTCCTAAATTAGAGTTTGATATGAAACCATCTGGTTTAGAAGAAGTGAGTTTGGGTGAATTACCAAGCATTGATGATGAGATTATGGTGTTGAACCTATAGACCATTCTGGGTCATAATTTTTTAAAGCAATTATTGCAGCGCTATTGACATTGGAACTAGTTTTTGGTAAAATATCTATAATACTGGTAAATAGATCAACTGCAGCATCACGAATACTCTTAGAAAAAGAAGCCAACCTATCTCTAATTTTTTTGATAGTTAACTTAATGTATTCATTTGTTGCCAAAATGTTAGATGGCAATAATCCCCCTTTCAACGTATTTCTACGTTTACCGCGACTTTTTTTACGAGTTATCTGTTTCATATAAATATAATATTATTTTAATATTATTATTTGAAATATTATTGTCTTGAAATATTATTGTCTTGAATTCTTACGTGTCTTTCTGAAAGATTCATTTTGTCTCTTTTCTGTTAAAAGGCGATCGATAATTTGCTCTGGAATATAAATTAGAGTTTTTTTTAACCTCTTTGAAGTTTCTCTTTTTTTTAACTCCTCCCTTTTTTTAAGTATTTCTTTCGATTTCTGATGCAACATTTGTTTTTCTTTTTCTTCTTTTTCTTCTTCCGCAGCTTTCCTCTCTTTACTTCTTCTTCTTGTTTCATTTGATACTGCTTCCAACAAATTCTTTGGCGTAGTAGATTCATTATCAGCTAATAGTTTTTTTAGAAGATTGTTTCGAAAAATATATATTTTATTTCTGTGTTCATCGGTCCATTCCAACTCTTTAGATCTTCTTGTTTCATTTGATACTGCTTCCATCAAATTCTTTGACGGAGATCTATTTTCAGTTAATTTTTTTTTAGAATAATTGTTTCGAATATTATGTATGGCATTACTGTGTTCTTTGGTCCATGCCAACTCATAATCCCTTGTACCCACACTTTTTTTTCCCTCGACTGGGTTCAACTCGTGATCTTTTGAACCCACGCTTTCTTTTCCATCGTGATCCCTTGAACCTACACTTGCTTTTCCCTCGATTGGGTCCAACTCATAATTCTTTGTATCCACGCTTTCTTTTCCCTCGTCTGGTTTCATAAGTTCAACCACAACCTTTTCAATTTCTTCTACTTCCACAGAAGTTAGTTCTTCTCCATTTTTACGTTTAATTGAATTTATTAAATACTCTATTATATACTGTAATATTTCATATATTCTTTGAAAATATCCGCCTTTCATATTTTTGCGAGAATAAATTTTTCTTTTTCGTAACTTCATTTATTTTTGTTTTTATAATAAAAGTTCAAAATAAAATTTGTAGTTTGTTTCAAATTAAAACCAAGCATTATCAGTAAAAACTTGCGCAGATTTTACGAAACTCTTTACTTCTGTAGTTCCAAATTTGCTCGTCAAAAATAGTCCTAGAAGAGAAGAAACAAAAACAATGACTCAGTCGCGATGATTTAGAAGACATTAAGATTTCCAAGATTGACGAATCTCCAGAAAACGAGGTGAAGATGATAGAAAAATTAAATGGAGTGAAAAATATTAGTTTTGGTGAGTTGAAATTAGAACCAACAGTAGAATTAACTGCTCCAAAAGTAGATATTCCGAAGATGGAAATTCCACAAATGGAATTTCCTAAATTAGAGTTTGATATGAAACCATCTGGTTTAGAAGAAGTGAGTTTGGGTGAATTACCAAGCATTGATGATGAGATTATGGTGTTGAATCTTTAATTGAGTTTCTCATTTCACTTGACCCTTTTTTATGTTACCAAACTCGTGGAGGTTCGATATGGAGGGATGTAAAGGTGCATATCTGACACTTAAAACACGGTTGACAATATCTTCATAATTAATATTTTCATATTCACTAATAATATCTTCTACTTTTCTTGTAAGGGATGGTTCAACATCTATCCCAATTAGTTCAAGTAATAAATATATAGAATACAGTATAGATTTGTATTCCGTTTTTTTGTCACTCGCTCGTCTATTACTCACTTTATATTTTACATTAACTTTTGTATAATGCCTTTTAAAATCATCCTTTATATTACCACCCTTTTTAGGTATTTTTTCGAGTCATTGTATTCATACTAAATATGAATAAAATATTTTAATATACCTTTCTCAATACGTCTAATGCGGTCATTTTGTTTATCTAATTTCTTTAGAACCAAATCACGTGGTTCATTGCCCTCGTGATTTTCTTCAGATTAATTATTATTCCATAACTAAAAAACTATCATCAATTCCTTTCGCATTACTATTTTCTTCCTCAATTTTTTTTAAAGCCATATCAATAATTATAAGTCTTGCATTTTCATCTTCATTATCAATATTAAAGGAATCCACCATAGAGCTATTATTATTTTTTTTATATTCAGCAATAGCACTCTTTAAAGCACTTTCTACTTTTTTATTTAATTTTTCGTCCATTTCAACACCAAACATTTCAATAAAATAAGATATATATGCTATCAACTCTTTAAAAAAAATATTGTTTGCATCATTGATACGTTTTATATATTTAATACTTTTATGCGTTTTGTTTTTACCGCCACGGGTTTTGTAATTTTTACGAGTTATTTTTTTTGTCATAATATCCATTGCGAAATAAATTTTAATAATTATTTTGTCTTATCAGTGTTTTTAAATGAAAGTTTCTAATTGTCTTCAATTATTCGACATTATAGTATTTCTCTTCAAATTCTATTCTATAAACTCTATTTAAAATATTAATAATAACATCGTCTTCTGATAACTCACTATTGCGAGAATTTTCTTCTTCAATAGCTCGTTTTATTTTAGTAGTTAAATCTTTGTTCATATCAAATCCCAATAATTCAATTAATTCATATATAATTAAGAGCAGATGGTTGATTTTTCCTTTTCGCACACGGTATTTAACATCGCGTATTATTTTATTACCACCCTTTTTAGGTAATTTTATTGTTTTTCTCTTACGATTCATTTTATTAATAACTATAAAAAATAATTTATCTAAATTGTTGTCACATTAAGATCACGACCATTACCAATAACTTTTTCTAAAAGTCTAACTCACGAGATATTTATTACCAATCGGGATTGCCAAAAAAACGTTGACGTTTTAATGTATTAAAAAGTTGGTTTCTATCAAAATCATGTGACGTATTTTGGTTAAGCAAAACATCAATTGCCTCTGCATCTGTTGAATTGGGGTTTTTTCTAAACCACCTTTTAATAGATGAAAATAATTCCATCTTTTGTACTTTAGATACTTGTTGTCCAAGTGATTCAAAAAAAATGATGATAGCATCATAAACTTCTTTGATCTTTTTCGATAGATGTTCACTCACTGAACCACCGCGAACCAACGTACGACGATTTTTAACTCTTTTATTTTTACGACTCCTCATTCTTTATAAAGAAAAAAATTAAAAACCAGCATTATCTGTAAAAACTTGCGCAGATTTTACGAAACTCTTTACTTCTGTAGTTCCAAATTTGCTAGTCAAAAATAATCCTAGAAGCGAAGAACCAAAAACAATGACTCCGTCCTTTACAACATTTTTCATTTCTTCCTTTTTGGGATAATTTATTAAAAATTTCAACAACATAAAAATGAGAGCAATAGAGATAGAGTACACTAAATTAATTTGCATTAAAATATGTTTTTCTTATAAAAGACATATTTTAACGTATTTCCTTAAATACTAAATAATTTACTTAGAGATTTACTTAACGAGGCGCTCTTTGAATGGCTCTTTGCATGACGTCTAACACTTAACGCGCGATGTCTTGCAAGAGTATTGAAATGTCTTCCCTTTACCTTGTGTGTTTTTGGATAACATGTGCCATTTGGTCTTTTACGCGCACAAGTATGCCCATTGGCTCTTTTTCCTTTTGCATAACCTCCTCTCATAATTATAAAAAAGAAAATAAATTACCATTTAGATGCTTTTCGGACATTTATTCGTTGTCCTTGACCTCGCTTTTTTACGGCACTAGGATCATACTTTTCCTCATCATCCGATTTAATATTCTTTGAAATATCCCAGAATTCTTTCGAACCTAGCTTGAAATCATTGTGATTTTCTGCCTTGTACCAAAATACTTGATCCGTCAATTTATTCGATTTTACATTATTATTAATGACAAGACACTCGTAGTTTTCAGTACACTGATCCATGATCTGACAAAAACTTTCAAACGTTGGAAACATTCCAGCATAATTCTCATAGATTCTTTTGCGATTTGCTATATATGGCTCTCTTAAAATAAAGACATAGTCGATATTTGTACGCAATGTGGGTGGGACGCCCAATGGATATTGCATCGTAATAATCAACATGATTTTATAATGTCTTCCATTCATAAAGAGAAGGCGCATCATTGTATCTTTGGTCCATGTTGCATCATAGAGACAATCGTCTAGAATGACAAAGGTCCGTGGATCAATGTTTGACTTTTTGTAAGCTTCTATTTCTTTTTTGATTTGTTTCAAGACACATTTCTGTCTCTTTAAAATATTTTCTATAATGGCTTTATTGTATTCATTATGGATGAATAATTTGGGTACCATTTTTCCATAAAAACCGTTTCCTTCTTCGGTTCCAGCAACCACCGAACCAATGGGAATGTCTTGATGATAAAACAACAAATCTTTTACTAAAAAGGATTTTCCAGTATCACGGCGACCAATTAATACAACCACTGGACCTTTACTCTCATTCGGTTTGAAACTAATATGTTTCATATCAAATTTCTTTAATTCCAAAGTCATATATTTTACATATATTTAGATTGCTTTAATTAAAACGTATTAGTTTAAAACGAATAATTAAAAATATTTTGTTTCAATAATGAAAGTTCTGGATTACGAAAAAAGAAAAAATAAGGAATTATTCAATGATTTTAAATTTTTAAAAAACATTGATGTAGAAAAAATACAAAATTATATTCCTATATATAATACTTTTTTTGACTTTAAAGAAAATACGAATATTAATTTGAACCATACAAATTATTTGACAAGCATCAAAGATAATACAGATTTAACTACTAGCAATGATCGCATGTTTTCGGAAAAAATATTTAATGTAGAGATAACAAATAAGGAAAACAAGGACAACAAAAAATCTTTTTTAAAAATTTCATCCGTCTTTGATATCGGAAAGTTTTTAATAGGAAAATATGATTTAAAAGACGAAATCTTTTATAAATTACCAGATATTGCCCAAAATGGACATCCTTCTCTTTATGATAATAATAATATTTCATATGTCGACACTCTCTTCTCCTTTTTAAGTAGTCAATTACTAAATCAATATGGGGTAGTAAACGCGCTAGATTATTATGGATCCTTTTTAGCAATTGTTCGAAATTTTTCGGTTGATATTTCAGAAGACATTGAATATTTTGTCGATTCAGATTATTTTATGAAAAACCGAAACAAATTGTTTAAGATAGACAATTTAGAGTTCAAGAAACCATTAACAATATTGGATGATAATGTCGAAATAGAATTTGATTGTCTTGAACCAAATGGATTAAACGAAGACTTGAACGATTTTGTAGAATTACCAATTTCTTCTCTAGATGCGTGTGTAGAACCGTCTGTAGAACCGACTGTAGATGCGTGTGTAGAACCGTCTGTAGATTCAGACAGTGATTCTGAGTCAGATAGTGATGAAAATTCTGATGAAAATTCCGACGAAACTTCTTATTCAACCGAAGATTCTAGTTATGATTCAAACCAATTAAATGTTGTGTTTGATAAATGTTTGGTCCAAATTACTTCTTTGGAATATTGTACAAACACTTTAGACGATTTAATAATGACCAAAAAATTGACAGATGAAACAGAATGGCTTTCTTGTTTGTTTCAAATTATCATGACATTGATTATTTTTCAAGATACATTTTCTTTTACACACAATGATCTACATACAAACAACATCATGTATATTCCCACTACCAAAGAATTTTTATGTTATTGTTATAAAGGTCAACATTATAAGGTTCCTACCTTTGGTAAAATCTTTAAGATTATTGATTTTGGAAGAAGTATTTATAAAATAAAGAGTAACATAATTTGTAGTAATAGCTTTCAGCCAAAAGGAGATGCACATACACAATACAACACCGAGCCTTATTTTAACAATAAAAAGAAGCGCATTGAACCTAATTTTAGCTTTGATCTTTGCCGTCTTGCATGTTCTATGTGGGATAATTTCTTAAGTGTAAACAAGATAGAAAAGGTGACTTCTCAAAATAAGATTGCAAAAATTGTTCACGATTGGTGTACGGATGATAACGGAATAAGTGTATTATATAAATCGAATGGATGTGAACGTTATCCAAACTTTAAATTATACAAGATGATTGCGCGTACAGTGCATAATCATACACCACATAATCAATTGTTGCGCGACGAATTTAAACAATTTTGTGTTGATAGTGGTGAGAATGTGATAAATATTGATATTATTCCCAAAATGTTTACTTAATATATGAAAACAAAAAGGATTTTAAAAAGGAAAACAAAAACAAAAAAACAAAAGGGTGGATTTTTGAATGCCATCACTGAATTTATTACTTGGGTAGCAAGCGTTATATCAAGGATGATGAGTTTTAATCAAAAACAAACCGATTCGTTAGCCGAAACGGCTTTGAGTAATAAAGTTGTTGTTAGTAGCGCAAAAATCGGTGATGTAAATAGTGTCGTTAACAGTGTTGATGAGATAGCATTTTATATTCAAAATAAAAGTGATATAGATGATATATTAAACAATAAGCAGACTAAAACGGCGAAATTGTTACCATTCACAAAACTACCCTTAGCATATAAGGCATTAATTTATAACTCAAACAATAAAAATTTTATGAAACCCTATGATTTCAATTTATCTTACGATGTAAACGAAATGAAAATGTTAATAAATTTGTTTAAGAGTGGTACCCTTACCATCAATGAGTTTGATAAAAAATTAGCATTATTGATTCTTTTTAAAGATTTAAACATGAAAAATGTTACTGAAAGTTTTTGGAAAAACGATTTGAGATTTAAAAACGATAAGACATAAATGAACAAATCCAATAATTTCGTACACTATATAATGAGGACGCGTAAAGATAAGAAAAGATTCAAAAAAACGAGACGTGGTGGCGGATTTTTGCTTAATACAGAAAAAAAAATCTGGAAGAGTTGTTGATGATTATTTATTCAATGATGGATGATTTTAATAAAACGTTTAGGAAAAAAAAATATATGCAAGACCAATTTAATAAAATTAAAGATAATGAACCAAAACTTAGGGAGTTTAAAAATGAGTTAGAAGAAATAATTAGGAATTGTTTTAGTAATGCAGATATTTTTGAATGTTTAAACAAAAATGCTAAAAATCAACAAATCCTTCGCGAAGCTAATTCTATTTTGGCTGAAAAAGATAAAAAAAACGAGACAGATAAAAATTATTCTTTTCATGAAAACGAATTAAGAATTTTTCAAATGAAAAAGTTAATAGAAATGTTTAACAAAAAGAAACAATTAAATTTACCACAGTTTAAAAAAAGGTTTGATTATTTGGAATCGTTGCAAAAGAATGATGGATGGGAAGTATCGAAATATTTTGAAAACGAATTAACAAACTTATTAGAAGAGGTGAAACACCAAGAAGAGATGGAAAATGTTAATAGTTTTACCAATTCTATCTCTTTACAAGGTTGAGAAATTTATATTCGTTAATTTTATATTAACACATAAAATTAACCATTTGTTGGTTCGCGAATATATAATCTAAATATATGAAAACAAAAAGGGGTTTAAAGGGAAGAAAAAGAACAATGAAACAACGTGGAGGTAGCGTTCGTCAATTTATTTGGCGAATAATACTATATATAGGACTATTGTTTGGTTTAACTGAATCAGAAATAAATGATTTATTTGGTTATGCTCTCAGTAATTCAGAGATTATTGAGAGTGCCAAAGATAATGACACAGTTGCTGTAGCCACAGAGATTATTTCTAGAATCTCAGAAAAGAATGAATCGAATGATGAAAATGATGATATATATAATACCACTATATTATTCCCATTAAGTTGTATAATAGATATAATTAAAACAAATAAAAAAGATATATCACCAAAGAAGTTTTTACACGTCATCGGCAATAATGTTAATATTACAAAATACTTCAAAGAAGACGATTTAGAGAGGTTTGTTTATTCTGAATACAAAAAAGAACCCTTTTCAAGAAGATATAAAGGTGAAGAAATAGAAAAAATAAAAAATATCATGAAATTGTATAATAGGGGTAATATTACCGTTGAAGAACGAGATACATTTGTGGGGTTTGTTTTTTTGTGTTTTGATTTATCATATGATGAAATAATTGATATCACTAAAAAATATATATTTCCCGATAAAAAACTCACAAAAATAACCAAGGAAGATGAAAATACCATCATTGAACTAAAAAAAGGAGTTGAAGAATTTATGGAAAATAATCTAAAAATTTTTGAAGAATTCAAATTAAATCAACCCATTAACCAATCTTCTTTGTAGGTATACTAGCACATACTAGATAGATCGAATTCTCAGTAACAATAATGTATTCATTTTCACTTTTATAAAACTTGGCAATTGGGCTCGTATATTCGTCTGCACTTTTTACCAACAATTTTTCTCCGGTTCCTCGAACACCAACCAACGCCTTTTTTTCTAAAGACGCGGTCCAATAATCAAACAAAACGGGTTTATCATCAGAAATAGATAATTTTGCAATATGTTGCAATGTTACTATAGAAGGCAATCTTTTTAAATCTGTCATAATACTTTACAAGTAAATCTTTCTAATATTTTAACGTATTAATTTACATAAATAATTTTCTTTCGTATTTTTTTTGCCTTTTCTTTCACAATATCAATATTTGAGTGAGCGATATTTGCATACTCTTTTTTAAATATTTCCAACAAAAATAAATAGATATGATTTAATATTTTTTCACTACATTTTCCAACAATAAGAACACTTCCAGTACGAAAAATCATAAAAGAAACGCTGATTAGGTTTTCTCCTATATGCATTCCAGTCATTTGACTGATAATCTCTAAATCTTCACAATCGGCATGATTTTTTGAAAAATAATATTTACATTGGATGCCCGGATATGAACATGGATCATATACACATTCTATATTATATTTTTCTCTTAAAATAGTATACAATCTTTCGCGATCAACATAAAATCCGATGGAAAAATTAGAATTAATTAATATGGTTTCGCTCGTTGTGCCATATGCTATGTTAGGTAATTCACAATGCTCTCTAAATAACAACAACAATTTTGATAGAACATAATCATACATTTCATCGCTTTGTATTCCCGGTATTTCTATTTTACCAGTATTAAATATCTTGACATGAACTTCGCGAAAAAGCTGGCCCCATTTTATCCTCATATTCAAAACAAAACAATTGTAAAATGCCCCTTTTTTTTTGGAATGACAACTTAAAATGTCTTTTTTTGATATCCCAATACTTAGTTTTCGAATGTCTTTGAATTGAATTCTACCAGTTGGATTGTTAATATGCGTAATAATTTGTTGCTCACTACATTCATAAGTAGCTAATTTCTTCTGTATTTCGGTTAATTCTTCTAAATTACACGAAACAAACTTTATCTGTTTTTTTACAATACCTTCCTCCGATTTCCAATAAGGCAAAATAGGTATATCCCAAAATGTTTTTTTAATGTCGAATTCTGTGTTCAAATACCCCAACTTTGATTTTGTAGAAATATAAATATCTGTTGGTTGTGGCATAGTATCACAACTAGTGATAAACCGTTGGTCTATGTTTCCAGATTGTCCACCTATAAATTTTTCCCATTCTTCATCAATGCAATCGTCCATTTCGTTACTATTTGGTAGTTTCTTTATATTATAATCAATTTATTTTATATTGATTTTATATTGATTTTATATTGATTTATATTTTCAATAAAATAATTAATAGTGTATATCGTTTTAACATTTGAATGTATAATCATTTCCACAAAAGTTAAAAAATCGGTAGTTATACATTGTGGTTCTTCTGTGATCATATAATTTAAAAACGTTTTTATGATACTTTTTTTGTCTATATTATACGTATTCGAAATGTTAATTATTTTTTCAGAAAGTTTTTCTGGTTGATCGAGTACATTAAAAAAATCCTTCCATACTTCATTCGTAATAATTTGTATATCTAAATCATTTTGCTTTGTCTGTATAAAATTAATCATACTTCTAACATCCGAATGATAGTTTTTTTGTATTTGTTGTAACTTTTCTCTAGATAATGATAAATTTTCACATACAACAATGTTTTGTAAAAAATCGATAATTTTTTCTTCGGGCAAGCTATTCATTTTTATTTTTAAAAACTCGGTTTGTAGATTTGAATCTATTTTACTTATATAATTGCATATTAAAAAAAAACGAACATTTGTATTATATTCTTGAATAAGATGACGCAATGCTTGTTGCGCATTTTTTGTCATATAATCAACTTCGTCCAAAATAATAAATTTCGGACCTTTTAAAAAGAGTGGTTGGGATTTTACAAATTGTTGGATTTGATTGCGTATAACATCTATTCCTCTATCATCAGATGCATTCAAATGAATGACCAATTCTTTCGATTGACAATCATTTTTTTTTTGATATTCAATAATTAAATTCATAATAGTCGTCGTTTTTCCAGTTCCCGGTGGACCATATACAAGAATGTTTGGTACATAATTGAATTTTATAATATTATGAAACAATAAATAATTTGTTTCTGACAAAATTACATCATCGATTGTAGTTGGGCGATATTTTTCGATCCATGGCAATGAATCTATACATTGCGCCATTAAGTTAATGGGTCCCAAACATTTAAATGAATATTTAGAAATAATATAAACTCTTTTAATATAGTTTTTTATGGAAAAAAGACAATCACAAGAATTGAAAAGGGATCCTAAAAAACGCGGAAGAAAGCCCAAAGGAGGTAAAATAATTACTCATATACATAATTCTGATAATGCAGAAAATAAATTTCCCAATATTATCGTTCATCTAAAATGTTCTTTGAATGATTTGGAAAATTCAAAAAATTCGATCGAATCCTTTCATTTTACAAAAGATTTAAGTTATGAGGAAATTGCAGAACCGACGACAGAAGCAGAAACCAAAGAATCAGAAGAAGAAATTACCAATAAAATTATTTGGAAAAAAATAAAACAAATAAAACATACTATGCATAACAATGTAGTATATGAAAAGAAATCGGCGTGTTTTTGGTGTACATGCTGTTTTTCAAATCCGATCATCTATATCCCTAAATTTTTTTATAAAGGAGCATATGAATCATATGGATGTTTTTGTTCACCAGAATGCGGTGTTGCATTTTTAATGGATGAAAAACTTGATACAAGTACAAAATTTGAAAGATATTATTTAATGAATAATGTATATGGAAAAATATATAATTATACTAAAAATATTAAACCAGCTCCGTCGCCTTATTATTTACTGGATAAATTCTTTGGTAGTTTGACCATTGAAGAATACAGAAGTTTGTTTAAATTGGATAAATTAATTGTTGTCACCGATAAACCACTTTCGCGATCTCTGCCAGAGTTGCACGAAGACAACGATGAATTTATTTTAAACACTAAAATAATACCGTCTAATATAAAACAACGATATGGGGTTGTTTTGGGAAAATCTAAATAGGATCTAAATTAACATTTAAATTGGCATTTTTGTTGTAGTCTGAAATGTCTATTTGTTGTCTTAACATTTTATAAATTTCTTGGTTTACTGATTTTATAAGAGCCTTTTTTGGCTTTATCCCTAAATAATCTTTTATCACTGAGATATGATCACCATTATGTTTTTCTAATAATTTGGAAGCTTCTTCTGGTGTGTAATTTGTTTGTGAAATAATAATATCCATTAATGGTTATAAATATTATTATTTTTTCGTTTATACTTAAAAAATAATATTTACGAATTATATGATTCGATTACATATACCAGCCATTCCACATACTATTACAAGAGATGAATATAGTCATTGCGCATTTACTGGAAAAGTTCTTCGTTTTGCACCAATGATGAGAAGTAGAGGGTTTGAAGTATATCATTATGGAATAGAAACATCCATGCCAAATGCAACCAAAAACATTGATTTATTGAGTAAACAAGAATGGGAAGAACTTAGGATCAAATCTTATAAAACGTTGCATCCAGAGTTAACCGAAGAAGTCATAAAGGAAAAATTATCAGATGAGAAAAATTTTGTAGGAGATTTAGCAAATTATTCAACACCATTGTATTATGAATTTAACAAAAGGTTCAATCAATCTTTACAAGAAAATTATAGATCTTGTGCAACTGATATCGTTTGTTTTCCTTTCGGAAGAGCACACGAAGATGGTATTAAAAATTTAAATGTTGTGGTAGTAGAATCTGGAATTGGTTATCCAGATTCCTACAAAAATTTCAGAATTTTTGAAAGTCATTGTAAATTACATACTGCGATTGCTCTAGAAAAAAAACAGTGTCAGCATTACTGGTTTGTAGTTCCCAATTATTATAATACACTCGAATGGCCGTTAAATTTGAATCCGGACAAAAAAACAATCGGATTTTTTGGAAGAATTTGTTATATAAAAGGGTGTAATATTGTTGTGGAAATAGCAAAAAAATTTCCACATATTAAATTCGTCATGTGTGGTCAAGGAGACCCAGAAAGTTATTTATCTAAATCATCAAATATTGTTTATAAACCACCTATACACGGTGATCAACGAGGAGAGTTTTTAAGTAGTTTAACAGCATTAATTGCACCATCTATGTATGCAGAACCTTTTTGTGGCGTAAATGTTGAAGCACAATTGTGCGGAACACCAGTAATTACAAATGATTACGGAGCATTTGTTGAAACTGTCGAACAATTTAAAACGGGAGCCTTTTGTCACACTTTAGCCGATTATTGTTTTGCCGTTCAGATGGCATTGGACGGAAAATTCGATAGAAAATACATAAGCGAACGAGCAGTAAAACTGTATGACATGTATAACGTTGCTAAAAAATATGAATATGTATTTAAAACAATTATGGATGTTTCCAATGGCAAGAATGGGTGGTATTCGCCAGATACTCATTTTGATGCGTTGAATGATCAATTGGAGCCTCGGTCGGATCCTCAATCTGAAAATCAAATTGTATCTCATTTGGAAGATGTAAATTAAAATCAGTCCGACCTCAAAAAAATTGAAATTTATTTTGAAACAACTAATTTGTACAAAAGAAAAAATGTTCTGCACAAAAGAAACGCTTAGAGAGACGATCGAGAGAGACGGGGTTGCAGTGATTCCGAGTATATTGGATGAAGAAGAATGCGAGGCGATGGTTAGCGGCATATGGGATTTCTTGGAGCATATTACGCAGAATTGGGACTTGCCGATTGACAGAGAAAACAAGGAGACGTGGCGCGAATTTTACAAGCTATACCCGAAGCATGGGATGCTACTACAACAGTTTGAAGTAGGACACACACAAGCTTCATGGAATGTAAGACAAAATCCAAAGGTGTTGGAAATTTTCGAAGATTTTTGGAGATGTGACAAGAATGAGCTTCTGACTTCGTTTGACGGGCTTAGTTTTAGTTTCCCACCAGAAGTAACGAATAGAGGATGGCGCAGAAAACCATGGTACCATACAGATCAGAGTTATACGAGACCAGAATTTCAGTGTGTTCAAAGCTATGTTACTGGTCTCGATATTGAAGAAGGTGATGCGACCTTGTCGGTGTTTGAAGGCAGTCACCTATTCCACGCGGAATTTGCAGAAAAATTTGGTATTACTGCCAAGGATAATTGGCATATGTTGACAGAAGAACAGCAAGAGTTTTACGCGTCGCGGTGTAAGATAGTAAATGTTGTATCGCCGAAGGGAAGTCTAGTGCTATGGGATAGTCGAACGATACACTGTGGTGTCGAGCCGCTAAAGGGACGTGCAAATCCAAAATTTCGAGCGGTTATTTATATATGTTATATGGAGCGAAGACTTGCTACTGCGGCAAATTTGAAGAAAAAGCGTGAGGCGTTTGAAGATAGGAGAACGACCTCGCACTATCCGTGTAAAATAAAATTATTTCCGAAAACGGTTAGAACGTATGGTGCACCTATGCCGATCTGTGAGCGCTTGCCAGATGTAGTATTAGATAGTGTTGGACGACGATTGGCTGGTTTTGATTAAATAAAAGTAATTTAAATACTTGTTGTATAAGAAATTAATGGAATTTGTGTTTAAAACGTTGTATTCGATGATTTATTATTATTCTTGCTTGGAAATATGGGTGAATGCAAAATTGAATGAAAATGTGTTTTATAAGCAACTTTGTGATTATATAGATAGCTTTTATGTTTCATCCACACAATATTTATTTGTAGTGGATGGAGATCAAACAACAGATGTCTTGACATTGCCACCAAAAAAATATGATTTTATTTTGAGAAATGAATATGTGAAAAAAAGAAAAAATTATAAAATTCTTTATGAAAATATTAAAGATATTAAAGACAATTTTGAGGTTTCAAAAGCCTCTTTTTTGTCTTTTATTGTAAAGTATAAAGAATTTGATATTGACATTCAATTAGATACGCGCGAGTACACCTTTATGATTGTTGGAAATTGTATTAATAAAAAATTCATTTATTATTTATTAAAAAACATGGGATTTGCAAAAGAATCGTTTTCGGAGTTTGATTATTCTGTTCAAATTCTCACTTCAGATGTGAAATTATTAAATTTATCTTCTAGCGATAAACTATTAATAACAAAAAATAAATTTACTATTTTTAATATTTAGTTTAATTATGCATAAATTAGTAGTTTTAGCCATGTTTAAAAATGAATCAATGATAATAAAAGATTGGATAGAACATTATTTAAGAGAAGGTGTTGAACATTTTTATTTAATTGACAATGGATCTACTGATGATTACTGGGAAAAAATAAAGATGTATGAAAATATTACTTTAATTAAAGATCCAACGCGGTTGCCATCACGCACACAAAGTGTTCTATATAATAAAATATTTTTAGATAAAATTAAAAAAGAAGCAGAATGGTTGATTGTTTGTGACATTGACGAATACATATACGCTAGAAATGGTTATACAAGGATATATGATGTTTTAATAACATTGCCCGCGACGATTGATAAAATATGGATACCTTGGAAAGTATTCGGGTCTAATGGCCATATAACCCACCCAGATAATGTTATTAATTCTCATACTAAGAAAACAAATGAATTAAGATTGGAATTTGGCTACGGAAAATCAATTCTTCGAGCAAAAAATTTAATAAATATTGACATACACACATCAAATACTAAGAATAATATTTCTTATACTGATAACGGTAAAAAATGGTCGGATGTTGAAGGCGACTTTTTAAATGAATTGAATTTGCACTTGAACCATTATATGATGATGTCAAAAGAATATTATTTAAAAATAAAATGCACAAGAGGAGGAGGTCAAAGTGGAATGGTTGGTAAGTATACCGAATCATATTTTAACAAATATGATAAATTATACAACGTTGTTGAAGATACTGAATTAATTAATAAAACATATTAAATTTTATTATAAAGGTTAATTATTTTATAATAAAATGGAAAATCCGTTGAAAAATAAATGGTGTTTATGGGCACATTATCCACAAGATAGTGATTGGTCGGTCGATAGTTATCATAAAATATGCGAGTTTGAAAATGTAAACGGTACAATTGCCATAACAGAAACAATTCCCGAAGGAATCATTAAAAATTGCATGCTTTTTTTAATGAAAGATGGTATTCTTCCTATTTGGGAAGATGTAAAAAATAGAAATGGTGGTTGTTTTTCATATAAAGTAAATAACAAGTGCGTAGTTGACGTATGGAAGGATTTATCGTATGTTTTGGTCGGAAATACTATTAGTAGTGACAAAAAATTTGTTGACGCTATTTCTGGTTTAACAATATCTCCTAAAAAGAATTTTTGTATTATTAAAATTTGGATGGAAAATTGTGATAATCAAAATCCGCGCGTAGTGACAAAAGAAATGAAACATTTAACTCATGAAGGATGTATTTTTAAAAAACATACTCCTAGTTATTAAATTGGGTAAGATGCAGGAGCTTGGGCAATGTGTCTCCATTTCTCGCTAAGATTAGGAGCAATGCCCGGAGTTACACATATATACATTTGATTATTTAATGGGTTAATCCTAAAATCTCCGACGTTAGCATTTTGATCAAGCGGTTTAACGAGTAATACAACTCTACCACTAGCACCAGTAGCACCAGTAAGACCATTTCTACCAGTAGCACCAGTAGCGCCAGTAGCACCATTTCTACCAGTAGCACCAGTAGCGCCAGTAGCACCATTTCTACCAGTAGCACCATTTCTACCACTAGCACCAGTAGCACCAGTAGCACCATTTCTACCACTAGCACCACTAGCACCTTGGGATCCAGTAGCACCAGTAGCACCACTAGCACCTTGAGATCCAGTAGCACCTTGAGATCCACTAGCACCTTGGGATCCAGTAGCACCAGTAGCACCA
>Ga0214919_10004071_pt1 | contig 21525 bp, 27 predicted proteins | sample LL1503_MetaG_FD_177994 | JGI IMG/M metagenome (GOLD analysis project Ga0214919, IMG submission 177994) | Freshwater microbial communities from Lake Lanier, Atlanta, Georgia, United States - LL-1503 | ecosystem: Environmental > Aquatic > Freshwater > Lake | place: USA: Georgia | collected... | reverse complement strand
CGAATCCGCTGATGACGGTTGTAATGGGAAACGAGCAAGTTTTGGTGCGGCTGGCGGGGATCGAACCCACGACCCTTGGCTTCGGAGGCCAATACTCTATCCACTGAGCTACAGCCGCGCCTGATTCATTGCTGAGAGTGGAGGCCGATTATGGCATGCGCCCCCTGATTTCATGAATTTCAAGGGCCCATCCAAAAGTCTCGGAGGTTATAATCAAAAGTTGATTCCGATCATCCGGATACAACAAGATTCATTGAGGACGCTATGAGCGACAACAGCCACGATCAAGCCCACGAAGACCACACTGGCCCGGTCAAAACCCCCAAGCAAATGTTGATGTTGAGCTTTGCCTCTTTCGTCATTCCGGTTTTCATCATCATTGGCCTGGTGTATTACGTCACCTCCGCCAACAAAACGGCCCCCGGTGGAGATACCGAGCGTGCTGTTGCAGAGCGCATTCAAAAAGTAGGTACTGTTGAAATTCGCGATGCCAATCGCCCACTCAAAGCGGGTGAAGATGTCTATAAAGCACAATGCTCTGCTTGCCACGCCGTTGGCGCAGCGGGCGCACCTAAGTTTGGCGATGTCCTTGCTTGGGCCCCTCGCATCAAGACAGGTTATGAAGCTTTGGTTAATTCTGCGCTGAAAGGCAAAAACGCCATGGGTGCCCAAGGTGGTGGCGATTTCAGCGACATTGAAATTGCTCGCGCTGTGGCCTACATGACCTCTGCTGCTGGCGGTAAATTCAAAGAGCCAGAAGCACCTGTTGCCGAGAAAAAGTAATTCAAGCAAACTAGCCCGTTTGATGCGGGCTTGCTTGTCAAACCGCTCGATGCAAATCAGAGCGGTTTTTTATTGGCGGCGTCGGGACTGAGGGTATAGCCAAAACGAGTTGGCATGTCAACGGCCATCAAGGACTCCAAAGGCCACAATGCCAACTCCAAGCCCTCTGCCGCTTTGGCCACATCCAATGTGTGCAGCAAGCCAAAACCCATGGCTGTTTGAAAATACACGCGCCCTGCCTCGTCTGTGTAACAAATTTGAGCTTGAGTTTCTGGGCCCGTTTGCGCTGTCAATTTGAAATCAGAAGACATTCGCCAAACAAAGGGTGTGGCTGCCAACTCCACATAAACACGCTGCGGCCCATTTTGAAAAAACCAAGCGCCCGTTGCATCTGCGGCGTAATTGCGGTGAATGAACTCAATCAATTTTTCATGTTGCAGCAAAGATCCCTTAGCGCCTGGCACACCACTTTGAAAGCTGCCAAGCGCTTGCGCGGGGTCATCTCTCAGGTACCAATGCCCGCGTTCATCCAAACCCAGCCAAGCAAAACAATTGGGCACATTGGGCCACTTGGCCATGGCTTGTCTGACAATATCGTCCATGCTTTGGATCTTAGTGGATGTGCTGCAACAACCATTGGCCCACAGCCCCTGGCATGGCTTTCAAATGCCCAGGCCATGAACCACTTGCAAAGCCAACATGGCCACCCCCGTCTGGTTGCCAAAGTGTTACGTGAGCACTGACTTTAGTTGAGGTTGGCAAGCTGTATGAAGGGATGAAGGGGTCGTTCTTGGCATTCAATGCCAATGCAGGCAGCGCAATGTTGCCCATGTGCTGCAAAGCCGAAGCACGCAGCCAATAGTCGTCGGTGTTTTTAAAACCATGCAAGGGCGCTGTGAACACATCGTCAAACCCATAAAGATCTTGGGCGGCCATGAGTTTGTTGGCATCAAACAAACCAGGATACTGCTTGAGCTTGGCCATGGCTTTGGGCTTCATGCTGCGTAAAAACATGCGTGTGTAAACCTGTCGGTTAAAGCCTACACCGATCGCATGGCCACTGGCGGTCAGGTCTAAAGGCGAGCAAATTGAAGCCACTGCATTCACAACTTTTTGCGCGGACTGGCCATGCTCTCCTGCCCAACGCATCAAGGCATTGCCGCCCAAAGAAACCCCTGCTGCCAAAAGTCCAGGCCGCTGTTGTGCATCGATCATTTGTTTGAACTTGTGCAGCAAATGGTCCACTTCTTCATGGTCGCCCGAGTGATAGGCACGCGGCGCCAAGTTCAAGGTACCGCTGCAACCTCTGAAGTGAGGCACTGCAATGTCGCACCCATGTTGCAATCCCCAATCGGCAAAGGCTTGGGAATAATGGCTTTCGGAGGAACCTTCCAATCCATGAAAGAGCACCAACAACGGCCGCTTCAAATGAGATGCTGTGGCTTCACAAAAGTCCACATCCACAAAGTCATCATCGGGCGTGGTCCAACGTTCACGCCGCCATTGGGGTGCCGTTGACTCAAACCTGCGTGACCACCTGGCTGGCCAAATGGTTTGCAAATGGCCGCCAGGCAACCAAGAAGGCGCTGCGTAGTCAATCAATGAAGCACCGAAGGGGTAGAGGAAACTTCTGAAGGCGCATTGGGTGTGCCCGGACTTGCATGGTGCGCCACCATGCGCCAACCTTGCGGTGTCTTGTGGTAAACATTGGTGGTGAGCACATAGGCCGTTTGCGGGCCATCAGAGCCCAGCACATCCACACGTTCCACCAAATGGTGCATGGCGCTGGCCAATGAATCGACTTTGTGAACATTCGTGGGGTGCGCTTGTACGGTGCCATTGGCAAACATGGCTTCAAAGGTAGCGCGGATGGCGCCTGAGCCAATTAAGCGCGGCCCGCCTGGATGCACGCACACAATTTCTTCTTCATCGGCCCAGCACGCCATCAAACGCTCTATGTCGCCCTGCCTCAGTGCGTCATAAAACGCGGCCTCGATGTCGTCAGGATTGCCACCCAATGTGGCGGCTTGAAGTTTGGCTTTGCGCATGGTGTCCTTAGCAACAAAAAACCCGGCGTGCGCCGGGTTTCAGAAAACTTGTCAGCGTGTTCAACGCCCACATTTTATTTTTTACTGCGGAACTTGCGCAAGGCTGCCAGTTGCGCTGCAAACACAGCCAACTCACTTTGCGCACGCGCCATGTCGATTTCAGACTTGGCATTGCGAAGAGCATCTTCAGCTGCAACTTTCGCAGCATTGGCTTTTTCTTCGTCCAAGTCTTTACCGCGAATCGCAGTGTCAGACAACACGGTCACGTGGTTGGGTTGCACTTCCAAAATACCGCCAGCCACGAAGACAAACTCTTCGGTGCCGTCAGTTTTTTCGATGCGAACAGAGCCTGCCTTGATGCGTGAAATCAGCGGTGTGTGACGGGGGTAAATGCCCAACTCGCCAGCTTCACCAGGCAAGGCCACAAAGCGGGCTTCACCTGAGAAGATGGACTCTTCGGCACTGACCACATCAACGCGGATGGTGTTCATAGTTTGTTCCTTGAAAAGGGTTTACAAAAATGGCTTACGCCATTTTCTTGGCCTTTTCGAAGGCTTCGTCAATGGTGCCGACCATGTAGAACGCTTGCTCGGGCAAGTGATCGCACTCGCCAGCCACAATCATTTTGAAACCGCGGATGGTTTCGGCCAATGTGACGTACTTGCCTGGTGAGCCTGTGAAAACTTCGGCAACGTGGAAAGGCTGAGACAAGAAACGCTGAATCTTTCGGGCACGGGCCACAGCCAACTTGTCTTCGGGCGCCAAGTCGTCCATGCCCATAATGGCAATGATGTCGCGCAGTTCGCGATAGCGTTGCAATGTGCCTTGCACTGCGCGGGCTGTTTCGTAGTGATCGACACCCACGACCAAAGGATCGAGCTGACGGCTTGTAGAGTCCAAAGGATCGACCGCAGGGTAGATACCCAAAGAGGCAATGTCACGAGACAACACCACGGTGGAGTCCAAGTGAGCGAAGGTTGTGGCTGGTGATGGGTCGGTCAAGTCGTCCGCTGGCACGTAGACGGCTTGGATGGAAGTGATGGAGCCCACTTTGGTAGATGTAATACGCTCTTGCAAACGGCCCATTTCTTCGGCCAGTGTAGGCTGATAACCCACAGCAGAAGGCATACGGCCCAACAAGGCGGACACTTCGGTACCGGCCAATGTGTAACGGTAGATGTTGTCCACGAAGAACAACACGTCTTTGCCTTCGTCACGGAAAGACTCGGCAATGGTCAAACCTGTAAGGGCCACGCGCAAACGGTTGCCTGGTGGCTCGTTCATCTGACCGTACACCATGGCCACTTTGGACTCAGGCAGGTTTTCCAAATTCACCACACCAGAGTCAGCCATCTCGTGATAGAAGTCATTGCCTTCACGCGTACGCTCACCCACACCCGCGAACACGGACAAGCCGCTGTGCGCTTTGGCGATGTTGTTAATGAGTTCCATCATGTTCACGGTTTTGCCCACACCGGCACCACCGAACAGGCCCACTTTACCGCCCTTGGCGAAGGGGCAAACCAAGTCAATCACCTTGATGCCGGTTTCCAGCAATTCTTGTGAGGGGCTGAGTTCGTCATAAGCAGGGGCTTTGCGGTGAATAGACGCAGTGAGTTCTTGGCTGACAGGGCCGCGCTCGTCGATGGGCGCGCCAAGCACGTCCATGATGCGGCCCAATGTGGCTTTGCCCACGGGCACTGTGATGGGGTTGCCGGTGTTGGACACCATCAAACCGCGGCGCAGGCCGTCAGAGGAGCCAAGCGCAATGGTTCGCACCACGCCGTCACCGAGTTGCTGCTGCACTTCCAATGTGAGGGCAGAGCCATCCATTTTCAGAGCATCATAAATTTTGGGCATTTGATTGCGTGGAAATTCCACGTCAACCACGGCACCAATACATTGAACAATTTTTCCTTGGGCTTGCATTTTTCGCTCCAATAATTTGAATTAGCTGAACTGTCTTAACCGTCTTAACCGCTGATCGCCGCAGCGCCAGAAACGATTTCAGACAATTCTTTCGTGATGGCTGCTTGACGAGTTTTGTTGTAAACGAGTTTCAACTCGCCAATCACATTGCCCGCGTTGTCTGTTGCAGCTTTCATGGCCACCATGCGAGCAGCGTGCTCGGAGGCCATGTTTTCTGCAACAGCTTGGTAAACCAAAGCTTCCGCGTAACGAACCAACAAGTCGTCAATGACGGCTCGTGCATCGGGTTCGTACAAATAGTCCCAACCATGGTTTGCGCCAGCGGCCTTGGTTTCAGCTTCCATCTTGTCGGCCGACAAAGGCAACAACTGATCGATGGTGGGCTGTTGAGCCATGGTGCTGATGAATTTGTTGTAGCAGAGGTAAACCGCGCTCAACTCACCATTGGCATACGCATCAAGCATGACCTTGACGGGGCCGATGAGTTTTTCCAAATGCGGCTTGTCACCCAAGTGGGTGACGTGTGAAATGACCTTGGCGCCCACACGGTTGAGGAAACCCAAACCTTTGCTGCCAATGGCCACTGCCTGCACAGTTTTGCCAGCCGATTGCGTTGCGCGCAATTGGGTGGTGACTGCTCGCAACAAGTTGGTGTTCAAACCGCCGCACAAACCTTTGTCTGTGCTGACCACAATGAAGCCCACGGCCTTGCCGTCAGAATGCTTCATGTAAGCGTGCACATATTCGGGGTTTGCTTTGCCAAGATTGCTCGCGATAGCGCGAATTTTCTCGGCGTAAGGGCGGGCCGTGCGCATACGCTCCTGCGCCTTGCGCATTTTGGAGACGGAAATCATCTCCATCGCTTTGGTGATCTTCTTGGTGTTTTCCACCGATTTGATCTTGGTGCGTAGTTCCTTGCCCGATGCCATCAGAGGCTCCTTTTGGTCAGGTAGAAATTAAGCAAAAGTTTTCTTGAATGCGGCGACAGCAGCGTTCAACTCGGCTTCAGCATCCTTGTCCAATGCCTTGCTCTCTTCGATCTTGGCCAGCAATGCGGCACATTGATCTTTGAGGTACGCGTGCAAACCACTCTCAAAAGACAGAACTTTTTTCACGTCCACATCGTCCATGAAACCTTTGTTCACAGCGAATAAAGAAGCGCCCATCAAGCTGATGGACAAGGGGCTGTATTGCGCCTGCTTCAAGAGTTCGGTCACGCGGGCACCGCGGTCAAGTTGTTTGCGTGTGGATTCGTCCAAATCAGAAGCGAACTGCGCGAACGCAGCCAATTCACGGTATTGCGCCAAGTCGGTACGAATACCGCCAGACTGACCCTTGATGACTTTGGTTTGAGCCGAGCTACCCACGCGAGACACAGAAATACCGGCGTTAATCGCTGGACGGATACCTGCGTTGAACAAGGATGTTTCCAAGAAAATCTGGCCGTCGGTAATTGAAATCACGTTGGTTGGCACGAAGGCGGACACGTCACCAGCTTGCGTCTCAATGATGGGCAAAGCCGTGAGCGAACCTGTTTTGCCTTTGACAGCGCCTTTGGTGAAGTGCTCAACATACTCAGCGTTGACGCGAGCTGCACGCTCAAGCAAACGGCTGTGGAGATAGAACACGTCGCCGGGGTAAGCTTCGCGGCCTGGTGGGCGGCGCAAAAGCAATGACACTTGGCGATACGCCACGGCTTGCTTGGACAAATCGTCATAAACAATCAATGCGTCTTCGCCGCGGTCGCGGAAATATTCACCCATGGTGCAACCCGAATAGGCTGACACATATTGCATGGCGGCAGATTCAGAGGCGGAGGCCGCCACCACAATGGTGTAGGCCATGGCGCCAGCTTGTTCCAACGCGCGAACCACGTTTTTGATGGAAGAGGCTTTTTGACCAATCGCCACGTACACGCAGGTCATGTGCTGACCTTTTTGGTTGATGATAGCGTCGATGGCCACAGCTGTTTTACCAGTCTGACGGTCACCAATGATCAACTCACGCTGACCACGGCCCACGGGCACCATGGAGTCAATGGACTTCAAGCCGGTTTGCATGGGCTGGTCAACTGATTTACGTGCGATCACACCCGGCGCAACCTTCTCGATCACGTCGGTCATTTTGGCATTGATGGGGCCTTTGCCGTCAATCGGCTGACCCAAGGCGTTGACCACGCGGCCAATGAGTTCAGGGCCCACGGGCACTTCCAAAATGCGGCCGGTACATTTAACCGTGTCGCCTTCAGAGATGTGCTCGTACTCACCCAAGATCACGGCGCCGACAGAGTCGCGCTCTAAGTTCAAGGCTAAACCGAAAGTGGCAACACCTGCGGCTGTAGCGGGGAACTCAAGCATCTCGCCTTGCATCACGTCAGACAGGCCGTGCACGCGCACGATACCGTCAGTCACGGACACCACGGTGCCTTGATTGCGAATGTCTGCATCAGAAGACAAACCTTGAATTCGGCTCTTGATCAGCTCAGAAATTTCTGCTGGATTGAGTTGCATGACTCTTTCCTTCTTTCTTTAAATAGGTCCGGCCCCTCCCTGCATCAAGCAGTGAGAGCCGCTTTCATTTGTTCCAAACGGGTTTTGATGGAGGTATCGAAAACCTCATCACCCACAACGACACGAATGCCCCCAATGAGCTCAGGCTCTAAGTGCACTGTCACATTGAGCCGACGCCCAAACTTAGCTTCCAATTGCTTGCTGACCGATGCCAACGCATTGGCATCGATCGGAAATGCGCTACCCACCCAAGCATCAGAAGCACCGCTTTGAGCATTCTTCAAGACTCGAAATTGCTTTGCAATTTCGGGCAAAGCGCCAAGCCTTGAATTTTCAATCAGCAATTTAAGAAAGTTTTTTGCCATTTCAGGCATTTTTTCTTGGCTGACCGAATTGATGAGTTCAAAAACTTGGTCTTGGCTGATCAAGGGATTGGCCGCGAGATGTAAAACTTGAGCATCCGAAGCAATGCTTGACAAAGCGTCAAGCCAAGCTTGGGTGCCTGAGGTATCCTGGCTAGCGGCCTTGAACAAGGCTTCAGCATAAGGGCGGGCAATGGTTGCAACTTCGGCCATGGCGTCCTCTTAGAGCTCTGTCTTTAAGCGCGAAAGTAATTCAGCATGAACGCTGGCATTGACTTCTTTGCGCAATATTTGCTCTGCACCCTTTACCGCCAGCTCAGCCACTTGGGCTCGCAGAGCCTCTCTGGCCTTAACGACCTGTTGCTGTGCCTCAGCGTTAGCTGCTTCAACGATTTTGGCCGCCTCTTCATTCGCACGACTTTTAGCCTCTTCAATGATGACCAGCGCGCGACGTTCAGCATCGGCCAAACGCATCGCAGCATCATTTCGAGTTTTGGACAAATCGTCATCAATGCGCTTTTTAGCCGCAATTAATTCAGAGTTAGCTTTGTCAGCTGCTGCCAAACCAGCCGCAATGGTTTCGGCGCGCTCATCGAGCGCTTTGACCAGTGGTGGCCATATGTATTTCATTGTGAATCCGACCAAAATCAGAAACACAATCATCTGAACAATTAGAGTTCCAGTGATGCTCACTTTTCATCCTTTCCTAGAGCGAAAGGCAATGACAGCGGGCGCAAAGCCCATGCCAAAACCCACAACCGCTTCAAAGGGCTTATTTAGGTAAGTTCGCAATCTGGCCGAGGAAAGGGTTGGCTGTGGTGAACCACAAAGCAACACCCGTACCAATAATGAAGGCTGCGTCAATCAGACCAACCAACAAGAACATCTTTGTTTGCAACTCACCCATTAACTCAGGTTGGCGTGCGGCTGCTTCAAGGTATTTGCTACCCATGATGCCAATGCCGATACATGCGCCAGCTGCACCCAGACCGATGATCAAACCTGCGGCAAGCGCTACAAAACCGATAACTTCCATGATGACTCCTTAAGAAAAAAAATAAAAATATCAATGATGATCATGTGCCTGGCCAACATAGACCAGGGTGAGCATCATAAAAACGAAAGCTTGAAGGGTGATGATCAAGATGTGAAAGATCGCCCAAACTGTTCCAGCAACAACATGGCCGATTGCCAAAGCAATGCCAGTAAATGACATAGATATTGCACCGCCCATTAAAGCCAGCAGCAAGAAAATTAACTCTCCCGCATACATATTGCCAAAAAGTCGCATGCCATGAGAAACCGTTTTCGCAACAAACTCAATGATTTGCATTGCAAAATTGAATGGGTACAGCAAAAAGTGGTTGCCAAATGGGGCGGTGAAAAGCTCGTGAAGCCAGCCGCCAAGGCCTTTGATTTTCACGCAGTAGTAAAGGCAAATAATGAGCACGCTCAAAGACAATCCCATCGAAGATGAAAGATCGGCCGTTGGAACGACACGCATGTAAGCATGATGGGGGTCATGACCGGCAGCTGAGAAAATCAACTCCCAGATCAGGGGCAGAAGGTCGACAGGCAACAAGTCCATGGCGTTCATGAGGAAAATCCACACGAAAACTGTCAGCGCCAATGGGGCCACAAATTTACGGCTCTCCGCGTTGTGAACAATGCTTTTTGCTTGGTTGTCGACCATTTCAACCAACAACTCTGCAGCAGCCTGCAAACGTCCTGGTACCCCAGAAGTGGCCTTGCGAGCGGCTAGCCATAAAACATAACAGCCGAGAACGCCCAGCAAAATAGCCCAGAACAAAGAATCTAAATTGAATACGCCAAAGTCAACAATGCCTGCAGGAGGCTTGTTTTGCAAATGCGTGAGGTGATGCCCAATGTACTCACCTGCGCTGGGTCCATTTTCAACAGCCATATCTCAATCAATCCTAATTTGTTCCTTGGTTTGCTTTTCTTTGTTGCAAAGCAATTGCCAACCAACTAACTTTCATCGTTAAGATCAGCCCCACCAAAAGTGCAGGCCAACTCAAATCATTTACCACCCAGACAGCCGCGGAAAGCATCGAAATTGTTAAACCAATTTTGACAAGTTCCCAAACAAAAAACCCGACAACCACCGAGACTGTATTTAAATAACTATTTTTGCTTGCCATCCCTCGCATGAGAACCGCCGAGGGAAGAATGACTGACAAGGCGCCGTAGGCAACAGACCAAACTGTTGAACTCTCTACAGTTAAAAGCCAAGTTATTGCCACCAAGGCCAACGCAACCGATATTTGTAAAAAGAAAATGCTCCAAAGGGAGGGTTGTGGTTGCTCAAGCCTCAGTCTCTGAGCTTCTTCAGCTGAAAATGTCTTGAAACTTCCAAGACCATTTTCTTCACCATCTTCTTCTGCAAAATCTTGTTGCGATATTCTGACCATGTTTGATTACATCAAATTTACGAACAACTTAGATGCAGCAAAACAGGGATTATAGTTGAAAACCCGTATGTCAAAAAAGGGCCACAATCGAAAGCTTATTTATTTCGATCAACTCCACTGATAAGGCCATTGAACATGTACGAAATCATTAAATTTGTCCATTTGTCGGCTGGCATCGTATGGATTGGCGGCATGGCCTTCACGATTTGGGCTTTACGCCCTGTGGCCATCGCGCAGTTGGAGCCCGTTCAGCGCCTGCCCCTGCTGTCAGGTGTCTTAGCTCGCTTTTTCAACATTGTGGGCCTTTGTATTTTCTTATTACTCGCCACAGGCGGCCTCATGTTAATGGGTGTCGACATGAAGTTGGCGCCCAAAGGCTGGCACGCAATGCTCGGGTTGGGATCTTTGATGTGCCTTATTTTTGGGCACCTATACTTTGGGCCTTTCCGCAAAATGAAAGCCGCCTTGGCCGCCGAAGACCTGCCCAGCGCCGGCCTTCAACTGGCCAAAATTCACCCCCTGGTGCTTTTAAACTTTGGCTTAGGTTGGCTGGCCTTGGGGTCAGTGATCATTTGGCGCTAATTCAATTTGGCCTTGCTTAAAATAGAAACCACCCCATCTATCTTATGAATACCACTTCGACGGCGCCGTTTTCCGATGATCCGCGCAAAGAGTCGCTGATCGAATACCCTTGCGACTTTCCCATCAAGGTGATGGGCGCTAGAGTGGCTGGTTTTGAAGAAGCCATGGTGGAAATTGCCAAAAAATTCGATCCGAGCTTCAACCCTGCCACTCTCGAAATACGACCCAGCAAAGCCGGAAATTACATCAGTTTCACTCTGACCATACGCGCCACTAGCAGAGAACAACTCGACAAGCTTTACCTCGCCCTCACCGGTCACCCCATGGTGAAGTTGGCGCTTTAACCCCATGTTGGTCAAACCATTAGGACGGGTGAACTACCAAGACACCTACCAAGCCATGCAAGATTTCACGGCCGGCCGCACGCCAGATACCGAGGATGAAATATGGCTGTGCCAACACCCGCCCGTCTTCACACAAGGCTTGGCTGGCTTGGCCGGGCACGTTTTAAATGCAGGCGATATTCCCGTCATACCGACCAATCGCGGCGGACAAGTCACCTACCACGGCCCCGGACAAGTCATGGCCTATCCCCTGATGAACTTGCAGCGCGCGGGATACTTCGTGAAAGAATATGTCTACCGCCTTGAAGAGGCCGTCATCAAAACCTTGTCGCACTTTGGCATCACGGGGCACCGCGTGGCCAATGCACCCGGAATTTATGTGCGATTGGCCGACCCCTTTGCGCACACGGCTCTCACAGGGCCAGCAGCGCCCAGCGATCGCTTCAAGGGCCTTGGCAAAATCAGCGCCCTGGGCATCAAGGTGAGCCGCCAATGCACCTATCACGGCTTGGCGCTGAATGTGAAGATGGACCTCGAACCCTTTGGCCGCATCAACCCATGTGGTTATGCTGGCTTGCAATCGGTTGACCTTTTTACAATGGGGGTCGATACCTCCTGGGAAGAATCGGCAGATGTCCTTGGACGCAAGCTCCAATCACTGCTTTCGCCCTGACTCAGAAAGAATGCAATGACAAAAGAAACGGATGCCACTCGCAATGTTGTGCGTGTGGCTCAAACTGTCGAAAATTACGACGCAACTGCCAAACAAAAAGCAGGCGCTAAGCTGTCTCGCATCCCCATCAAAGTCATGCCTGGCGAAGTATTGAAAAAGCCGGAGTGGATTAGAGTGAAAGCCGGTTCACCAACCACACGTTTTTACGAAATCAAAGACATTCTTCGCAAGAACAAGTTGGTCACCGTATGTGAAGAAGCCAGCTGCCCCAACATTGGTGAATGCTTTGGCAAAGGAACTGCCACCTTCATGATCATGGGCGACAAGTGCACCAGACGTTGCCCCTTTTGCGATGTGGGCCATGGCCGCCCCGATCCGCTGGATGTGAACGAACCCGCCAATTTAGCGCGTACCATTTCCGACCTAAAGCTTAGCTACGTGGTCATTACCAGTGTGGACCGCGACGATTTGCGCGATGGCGGCGCAGGTCACTTTGTCAATTGCATTCGCGAGACGCGGTCACTTTCCCCCAAAACACAAATCGAAGTTTTGGTGCCCGACTTTCGCGGTCGCGACGATCGCGCCCTTGAAATCTTAAAAGCTGCACCGCCTGATGTGATGAATCACAATTTAGAAACCGTGCCACGCTTGTACAAAGAAGTGCGCCCTGGCTCTGACTATCAGTTCTCCTTGCAGCTTTTGAAAAAATTCAAAGCACTGTTTCCCAACATTCCTACCAAGAGCGGTTTGATGGTGGGCCTGGGTGAAACTGACGAAGAAATTTTAACGGTCATGCGCGAAATGCGTGCGCACAACATTGACATGCTAACGCTGGGTCAATATTTGGCACCCTCCACCAGCCATCTGCCCGTCAAGCGCTACGTGCACCCCGACACCTTCAAAATGTTTGAAGAACAAGCTTATGTGATGGGCTTCAAACACGCAGCTGTAGGCGCCATGGTTCGCTCCAGTTACCACGCGGACAACCAAGCACACGCCGCCAGTTTGGCGCGCTAATGCTGCATTCCAAACGCGCGGCATGGCTGGCTTTGGGCGCCATTGCCCTCTGGGCCACTTTGGCCCCTGTTGGTGTTCGCTTGTCTCACTTGCCGCCTTTTCTCACTGCGGGCTGTGCCTTGCTCATCGGCAGTGTCGTAGCTTTGCCTTGGTCAGGCTTCAAGTGGCGACTGGCCATCGTGCCCGGCAAAACATTGGCGCTCGGTATTTATGGCTTGTTTGGCTATCACTTCTTTTTGTTTTTAGCCTTTCGAACGGCGCCAGCCGTTCAAGCCAACTTGGTGAACTATTTGTGGCCCTTGCTGATTGTGGTGTTAGCACCTCTTTTCAACAAGCACATTCATTTGAAACCAAGACAAGTGATTGCAGCTTTGGCTGGATTTTCGGGTGCTGTCTTGGTCATGACCAACGGCCAAAGCATTGCCACCGATTTTAATTTTGGCTACTTGGCAGCATTGGCTTGTGCTTTCATTTGGGCTAGCTATTCGCTCATGACACAACGGGTTGCGGCATTTCATACAGCGGCCATCGGCGGCTTTGGTTTTGCCTCAGGCCTCTTGGCTTTGGCGTGTCACTTCGCGATTGAAGCGCCCGTTGCACTTAGTTTGAAAGATGCAGGGTTGCTTTTATGGATGGGGCTTGGGCCTTTAGGCTTGGCTTTTTATTTATGGGATGCGGCACTTAAAAATGGCAACGCACAACACATTGGGCTGCTTAGTTTTTTGACGCCCTTGGGCTCCACGCTGTTGCTATTGATGGACAGGCAAGAAGCGCTAACCCCCATGGTAGCTTGTGCAGGCATCTTGATCGTTGGCGGTGCTTGGTTAGGTCGCGGACAAACTGCACAAGACGCTGCCAACGATCCTCAATTTGACAAAAAATCTCAAGACACTTAATTCAAGATCAGGCTTGCAGGGTCGTCCGATGTCAGAACTTGTTGTGCAAACGCTTTGAGTTTTTCGGCGTCAGAACGCAAAATTTGTTGTTTCACCAACAATACTTGAGAAGGGTGCATGGAGAAACTTTTAAGCCCCATGCCCAAAAGCAACTTGGTCATGCTCACATCACCGGCCATCTCGCCGCAAACAGACACACCTTTACCCTGCGCGGCACCTTCTTCAATGGTGTCTGCCACCAAGCGAAGTACCGCGGGGTGCAGCGGGTCATACAAGTGCGCCACACTTTCGTCGGCTCGGTCAATGGCCAATGTGTATTGAATTAAATCATTGGTGCCAATCGACAAAAAGTCAAAATGCTTCAAGAAAAGTTTGAGCGACAAAGCAGCGGCGGGAATTTCAATCATGGCACCCAGGCGGACCGGGCCATACACCACACCTCGCGCATCCAAGTCCAATTGCGCTTGTTTGATCAACGCCAAGGTTTGATGAATTTCGCTGGCATGCGCTAACATGGGCACCAGTAAATTGACTTGGCCCAAAGCGGCTGCACGCAAGATGGCGCGCAGTTGCGTTAAGAACATTTCAGGATCGGCCAAGCTCCAGCGAATAGCTCGCAAGCCCAAAGCAGGGTTCAAGTGTGCAGCATCGTGACGGGCTTCATCTAAGGGCTTGTCGGCACCCACATCGACCGTGCGAATGGTGACAGGCAAGCCTTGCATGCCCTCCACTGCGCGGCGATATTGTTGAAACTGCTCTTCTTCTTCGGGCAAGTCGCCTTGCCGACCCATGAATAAAAATTCGCTGCGAAAAAGTCCCACGCCCACCGCGCCCACGCGCAGGGCGGCATCGGCGTCTTCTGGCATTTCAATGTTGGCAAGCAACTCGATTTTTTGCCCATCCAAGGTGACTGCGGGTGTATGACGAAGGCGCGTTAAACGCTCGCGCTCTAAATCACCTTGACGTTGCTTAAAGCCGTACTCCGCCAAAATAATGGACGATGGATCGACAATGACCACGCCCATGTCGCCATCAATGATGATCCAATCGTCTTGCCGAATAAGTTGGCTGGCGCTTCGTGCGCCCACCACCGCAGGAATGTCCAAGCTGCGCGCCACAATGGCCGTATGTGAAGTTTTGCCACCCACATCGGTGACAAAACCCGTGAACACGCTTTGCTTAAACTGCAGCATGTCAGCTGGCGACAAGTCGTGCGCCACCAACACCAAGGGGACATCCATGGTATCGCCCAATTGCAGTTCTTGTTGCGGCCGGACATGCGGCTTGGTTCTTACCACTGGCGAGTTGCCGCCTTTCAAAAAGTGCAAAACACGTTCGGTCACTTGCTCTAGATCCGATTTGCGTTCACGCAAATACGCATCTTCCATTTCGTCAAACTGCCGGCCAATCACTTCCATTTGACTGGTCATCGCCCACTCAGCGTTGTAAAAGCGATTTTCAATCCACTGCTTGACGCCCAAGGACAAGCTTTCGTCCTCTAAAAGCATCAAGTGCACATCAAGCAATGCACTCAGTTCTGGCGGCGCATCGGCTGTTAAATCGTGTTGAAGCCGCCTGAGTTCTTCCACCACTGCATCTCTGGCTTGACGCAGTCGTGCAACTTCAGCTTTGACTTGTTCGGGCTGAATGAAATAGTGCGCCACGTCCACGCGACTGGAGGCCACCAGAACAGCGCGTCCAATGGCAATCCCTCTTGCAACGGCCAGTCCATGAATGCTGAAAGTCATTCACCCTCACCAAATTTATCTGCAATCAATGCCAACACCGCGTCCAATGCTTCTTGCGCTTGATCGCCGTGGGTATCTAATGTCACTTCACTGCCAATGCCGGCGGCCAACATCATCACACCCATGATGCTTTTGGCATTGACACGTCGATCGCCTTTTGCAATCCAAACTTCACACGGAAAGCTGCCAGCCAACTTGGTCAGTTTGGCTGAAGCACGCGCGTGCAAACCTAGCTTATTGTTGATGGTCGTGGAAGCTTGGGGCATTTTGGATTCCTGATTGATTTTGGGGTGCAGTGCAGCCGACGGGCATGATGCCTTGAGCACCACCGGCTTGCGCACGTGCGGCCAAGGCGTCTAAAGTTTCATGGCGATAGCAAACGCTTCGAAGCAACATGGGTAAATTGACGCCAGCTAACAAGCGTGTATCAATGCCATCATTGAGTTTTTGGGCAACGTTAGAAGGTGTGGCGCCAAACACGTCACTCAACAGCAAGACCTCCGTGGCGTTCAGTTGCGTCATGGCAGCTTTGCCCAAAATGAGACTTTCTTCAGGGCTGGCATTTGGCAAGATGTCCAAAGCCAGCACACCCTCAGCGCACTCCGGAAATACATGCAAAGCACAATCCCTCAAGGCCGAGGCCAAGGGTGCGTGAGCGACGATGAGAATTCCAATCATGCTGAATTATCGCGGTTTGCCCAATGAAAATAAACATAGGCCCCCACGGCACACAAACCAAAAACAGAAAATGCTGCTTGAAATGCCAAAACGGGCGGCCATCCAAATGACTTGAACAGGTCAATGCCCAATCCAATGCCCCACTGAACCACAAAAACACCCAAGAAAATGATCAAGTTATAGGCCGACAGGGCGCGGCCCGCCAAATGCGACGGGAAGGCCATTCCCACCGCCGGTTGCGCCAACGACACAAAGGTGCTGGTGACGCAAAACAGCGCCAAGGCAGCTGCCGTGGCAGTGCCAAGCGCCGGTCCTGCCCAGATGATCGCTGCCAAGACCACAAAGCTGATGGGCTGGCCTATTGAAATGACTTGGTTGGGTGAGATGCCTTTTTGGGCCAACTTGGGTGAGACCAAACCCCACGCCCAAAAGGTGACAAGCATCGCCAAGTTAATGGCGAACAAACCTGTTGCAGCATCCAAAGGGGTGTAGCCGCCCACCACCGTCATCCAAGGCGCAACCCAGAGCGTCTGGAAAGCCAACAAGCCGCCGTAGCAAAAAAAGCCAATAGGCGCCATTCGCCAAAAATACGCGCTTCGCCATATCGGCCCATAGCCTTTTTCTGCTTCATTCGATGAAGCGGGTTGGTCTTGCGCTTTTTCCCAAGCAGGCACCCAAAAATAAATCAAGATCATCGACAAGATGACCAACACCGCCAAGCCGGCAAAGATGGCACGCCATCCTATGAGGGGCATCAGCCATTGAACCGGTAAAGTTGAAGAAACCATGCCCAAAGAGCCTGTCATCAGCATCCAAGAGTTGGCGCGCAATTGGGAGCCCGAGTCCATCCATCGTCTGTATCCCGTCAAGGGCGACATCAAACAAGCACTGACCCCGACGCCGCACAAAACCCGCGCAAACCAGAGGCCCGTGAAACTTTCGGCCAGCGCAAAAGCTGCGCAACCCAAAACCGCTACAACCAAGAAAGCCAAGAGAACTTTTTTAGGCCCGTGCAGGTCAAGCCATTTACCCAAAGGCAACTGTGTGGCCGAAAACCCCAAAAAGTACCCGCCAGCCAGCAGCCCCAGATCTTGCGCAGACAGCGACAACTCTTGCGTCAAGGTGGGGGAAAGCGTGGCGGTGATAGCGCGAATCAAGGCTGACAAAAAATAAGCCGACGCAAAGGCCAGAAAGACCCACATCATTTGTCGTCGCTCTAAAAACCGGCTGGTGGTGGTATTCATGGCAACTTCAAACTTTCTATCAATTGATCAGCGCTTTGCTTGTTGTTTTGTCGATTTTTTTTGTTTTGATAAACCACAGCATGCACCATTCGCATTGAATTGCCTTCGACATGTGAAAACCAAACGGCGCGTGCACTGACTGGCTGGCCAGTTGCACTAAAGCCCAAGGCATTGATACTTATCGCGCCTGGTAAAACGGCTATTTTCCCGAGCGTCCAAGGCACCTCTTCAACTTGGCTGGCTCGGATGTTTTTCAATGTGGCTTGGCGCCAGCCCTGCAACAATTCATCGCGGTCTGCCGTTGGGGGCACCTGTGTCGACATCACAGCCCACACCGCATCGTCTGCCTCGCAGCCCACCACCGCCAACTCTAATTGGAGTCCCGCCATGTTCACGGGCTTGACTGTTTTGTCGGGCTTGCAAGGCAGATCAAAACTCAGATTGCTGCCCTCAATTTGACTGGCTCGCCAATTCAGGCTGGGCTCACATGCGGTCAGCAATCCCGACAAAATGAGCACCGCCGCACCAAAACAAAACAATTTACGCATCGCCCAATTATCAACGCCTGCGTGTGACTTAAATTTTCGCGACAATGCGGGTATGAATTCATTAGACGGCATCCGTATCCTCGATCTCTCCCGCGTGTTGGCTGGGCCTTGGTGCACCCAAACATTGGCCGACTTGGGCGCCGATGTGATCAAAATAGAACGCCCGGGCTCAGGTGATGACACCCGCAGTTGGGGCCCCCCCTTCCTTCAGAATGCATCAGGCAATGACAGCACTGAAGCCGCCTATTACCTTGGAACCAACAGAAATAAGCGCTCACTTACTTGCGATATTTCCAAGCCCGAAGGCCAGGCCCTGATCCGAGAATTGGTGATGCACTGCCAAGTCTTCATTGAAAATTTCAAAGTAGGTGACATGGCGCGTTATGGCCTGGACTACCAAAGTTTGAAGGTGCTTAACCCGAAACTGGTTTATTGCAGCGTGACAGGTTTCGGGCAAACCGGCCCCTACAGCGACCGCGCTGGATACGACTATGCGGTGCAGGGCATTGGCGGCTTGATGAGCGTAACGGGCGAGCGCGATGACTTGGGTGGCGGCCCGCAAAAGGTGGGCGTGGCTGTGGCCGATTTGTTCACCGGCTTGTATGCCTCGGTGGGTATTTTGGCGGCCTTGCGCCATGCCGCAAAAACAGGCGAAGGCCAACACGTCGACATGGCCTTGTTGGACACCCAAGTGGCCATGTTGGCCAACTTAGGCGCCAACTATTTGGTCAGCGGCAAGACGCCGGGTCGTGCCGGCAATGCCCATCAGAACATCGTCCCTTATCAAGTCTTTGAAGTGAAGGCTGCGCCTGAAGCAGAGATTGGGACGCGGGATCACTTAATCTTGGCCATCGGCAATGATGGTCAATTTGCTAAATTCTGCGATGTCGCTAGTCACCCAGAATTGGCAAGCGACCCCCGCTTTTCCAAAAACTCAGAGCGCGTCAAAAACCGAAGTGTTTTGGTTCCCATGCTGGAAAAAATCATGATGTCGCGGCCAAAAGCAAATTGGCTGGCGGCGCTAGAAGCAGCCAAAGTTCCTTGCGGTGCCATTAACAATTTGGCCGAGGTGTTTGCAGACCCTCAAGTGGCTGCGCGCAACATGATCAATACTTGGCAGCATCCCCTCCAAAAAGATCTCCGGCTTGTAGCAAGCCCGCTGAAGCTCAGTGCCACACCGGTGCGGCTTGACCATGCGCCACCTCAATTAGGGCAACACACCATCGAACTACTGCACGAGGTGCTTGGCTACAAGCTCGAGCAAATTGAAGAACTCAAACACAAAGGTGTCATCTGAAGGCTCAATTTTTATTGGTGCATGGTGCGTGGCATGGTGCTTGGTGCTGGCGCGTGGTGGACCCTCAGTTTTGGAATGGCCTTTGGCTACAAAACTCGCGCGTGATTGAAATGAAAACGGTGCACGACCCCATTGATCAGTGCCCCGGATGAATTGACCAAGCTGCTGTTGAATTGCGCAGGTCAATAAATAAGTTGTTGATCAACCGTTGAGCGCTTTGAGCATTGACTATTTCAGTCCTTGCGGAAATTGTCGTGACAGTTTTTGCAACTAGAAGCGGCAGGTCCAAAAGCAGTTTTCAGGGCGTCGACATTGCCCACTTTGGCTGCGGCTGAAAGCTTGACGAGTTCTGCTTGCATTTTGTCTGCCGCTTCTTTGAACTTCGCGCTGTCTTTCCAGATTTCTGGTTTGGCACGGGTTTCACCCTTGTCGCTTCCCTCTGGAAAAGCGGCCCAATGCAACTTAGACATGGCGACGGCAATGTCGACATTTTCAACTGCGGCTTTGGCGTCGTAAGGTGCTTTGCCTGTAGCCATAGCACCCACCCGACCAAAATGCGCTGACATGATCGTAAAGCTGGCTTTGCGATATTTAATGGCGTCTTCTGGTTTTGCAAATTGCGCAGCTGCTGGCAATGCCAGCAAAATGGTGGCCAAACCGGCGGTCAATGTGATTAGTTTTTGCATGGGTGCTCCTGAATTGATTGAACTGCTTTACAGTTTCTCATGTTTTTTAAATGCTTGCAGGCCTGCGCCTTTTTGCTGAAAGTTTTCTGATGATTCAAGTTCGAATTTGGGATTTACCCACCCGCATTTTCCATTGGAGCCTAGCGTTGCTGATCATCGCCATGGTGGTCACCGGCAATGTGGGGGGCAACGCGATGATCTGGCATTTCAGATGTGGCTACGCCATAGCAAGCCTTCTGATTTTTAGATTTTTATGGGGCTTCACAGGTGGACACTGGTCACGCTGGACACAACTTCGATGCACACCTTCTGCGTTGCTTCACTACTTTTCATCCAAAGCCAAGTCACCCCCATTTTTAGGCCACAACCCTGTTGGATCGCTTTCAGTTGTGGCCATGCTTGGACTTTTAAGTTTGCAGGTTGGCACCGGCCTTTTCAGCGACGATGAGATTTCAAATGCGGGGCCGCTTGTGAGTTTGGCCTCAGAAAGTTATGTGAACTTAGCAACGTACTGGCATAAAAGCTTCGGCAAAACCATCATTTTGATTTTGGTTGTTACTCACATCTTGGCCATTGCATGGTATTTTTTCAAGAAGAAAGAAAACCTAACGCGCGCTATGCTCAATGGCAATAAGCCAAGTTCTGATGCGGCAATCTCTTCAAAAGACAGCCCCATCGATTGGCTCAAAGCTTTTGTGTTGCTCCTTGTCAGCGCCGGCTTGGTGTATGTCCTGATTAACATGGGTTCTGGCGCACCTTAGTTCCTGACCATTTAAGGCTAAACTTAAGTTTCGTCCTTTGCTTGAACACTTTTAAAATTCTTTTGTCAGCTCTTTCTCCTCCACTCATTGAACTTGTCGAGCCCTCTTCGACTGAAGACATGGTTGCTGTTCGCGCCATCTTTTTAGAATATGCGCGCTCGCTCAGTGTCGACTTGTGCTTTCAAGATTTTGAATCTGAATTGCAGCAACTCCCAGGCGAATATGCGCCGCCGCGTGGCGCCTTGTTGCTGGCCATGGTGAACCATGAAGTGGCCGGGTGCTGTGCGCTTCGTCCGCTCGATTCAGCAGACGCTTCTAACGCATCTGAAATGAAACGCTTGTATGTTAGGCCCGCATTTCGTCGCTTGGGTTTGGGGCGCAAATTGGCAGAGGCCATTTTGGATGCTGCACGCCAAAACGATTACAGCTGTGTCTTGCTCGACACTTTGGATGAGATGGAAACAGCGCGAGCGCTTTACGAGGATTTAGGATTTGAAGAAATCCCGCCCTACTATCACAACCCCCTGCCAGGCGCACACTATCTCCGCGTCATGCTTTGAGGTGCGCTCGGGCCAGGGTTGTGTCAAAAACAATTTGCTTTTTCGATGTGGCTGACGAAGTGCTTTTATGCCTTGGCTTGCGACAACATCGTATCGGCGTCACTCACTTCAAATTTACCAGGACCCTCAATGTTCAAAGTGGCCACTTTGCCATCTTTCACAAGCATTGAATAGCGATTGCTGCGCAAGCCCATGCCGCGCGCTGTGAGGTCTAATGTCAGGCCCGTGGCCTTGGTGAAGTCAGCACTGCCGTCACCCATCATGCGAACTTTGCCTGTGCTGTGCAGCTCACGGCCCCAAGCGCCCATCACAAACGCATCGTTCACGCTGACACACCAAATTTCATCCACACCCGCGGCCTTCAAGGCATCGAATTGCGCCACATAACCAGGCACGTGCTTGGCTGAGCAGGTGGGCGTGAAAGCAC